>TARA_R110000851_G_C13101976_1_pt1 | contig 23118 bp, 37 predicted proteins | sample TARA_R110000851 | Tara Oceans TARA_R110000851 (sample SAMEA4397627) | marine metagenome | biome: Polar Biome; feature: [DCM] deep chlorophyll maximum layer (ENVO:01000326); material: water (ENVO:00002006), including particulate matter (ENVO:01000060) such as... | depth 17 m
TACTTTTTCAGGGCCGACATCAGTATCGGCAGCCATTGGAACTAGTGGTTCAGCCTCACCACGCTTATTAAGCGCTTACGTTAAATTCAAATAGGGCAAAAAAATGTACATAATATTAAATGAAGTAAAAGAAGTTATTGGACTTACTGAATCAGCAAATATATTAAGTATTACTGATAGCGAGATAATAGATGTTGATATAGTTCCTGACGAAGTGGTTGGGAATTATAGCTATCTCGAAGGGCAGTTCATTAAGATAGCTGAATAATAAAAACTATAGCGGTACATTTGTGCCGCTAATAATGGAGAATAAAATATGTTCAAGAAGATAATAATTTTAGGTCTTATGGTAGCATCGCTATCTGCACAAGCAAGTGAAGAAGTTAGTTTGGAGCTAAACGTCAATACACTACAAACAGATGTTCAGGAGTACATACACCAGGCTCCTGGCTTTTGGGTTAAATACTCAGGTACTTTTGGCTTTGGTTACCCGTATAAAACAGGTACGCAGGCTATTGAGTACAACGGTGTTGTATATTACACATATAGTAAGTGCATAACCACTACTAGTGTTAATTATATGATTGTATTTGTAGCTGATACGCTAGGTAATAAAACAGTAGTACGGCGCATATATTCAACTAAGTGTGACCCACACGAAAATGCGTCTTTACACATTGATAGTAATGGTTTTATTACAGTAGCACAAGCTGGTCGAGGGTACTGGCGCAAAGGCTATGTTTATAAGTCTGTTCGCCCTGCCGATGTTTCAGAGTTCGAAGTAACTGATTCTGGGTATTACTCTTACACTAAGTTACACGACAATGGCTTAGTTTACACTGACTATAATGGTGCTCTGCGTGAGACTTGGATAAAGACTAGTCAAGGTAAACAACAGTTGACTACAGGTGGTGGGTACGCTATTACTACAGAGGTTAATGGTCAGATACACATGTTATACAACTATCACTTTGCTGGTAATTTAGACGCTCGTGTTAACCTATACTATATGTGGTCATACGATGGTATAACTTGGTTTAATCGCCATGGTGAGTCTTTAGCACTACCTGTTGTTGAGAATAGTCAGGCTACTGTTATTAGTTTAGACTACCACAAATTCAATTACTTGAAAGACCTGGAGTTTATTGATGGCGAGATTCAAGCCTTAGTTATTCAGTCTGATAGCAGTGACCCAATGGAAGGAAGCCGCAAGTTACTCAAGTTTACAATGGACGGTAAAAGTAAAGTAATAACTAATATGGGTCACAACTATGACGGAGCTCAGTTTTGGGACAACTCAATATTAGCGGTTAAGAATAATAAACACAGTTATGCAGGTGGCTCTATGTTTAAATACACACTAAACGGTGAGTACTTAGGTACGCATCGTCAAGTCGGTGGCACTAACTACCCGGTAGCTGTTAAAGATAGTAACAAGCTAATGTATGCTGATAGTGGCAATTTATACATAACAGAGTAAGGATAATTATGTTAGAAATTATTGGTAGTCTATTAGGGTTCGGTGCTAGTGCCGTCCCGACACTTATTAACTATTTTCAAGATAGTAAGGATAAGAAACATGAGCTAGCAATGCACGCTAAGATTGCTGAGTCTAATATTAGAGAAGCGGAGATTACAGGTGAGTTAGCTAACTTAGCTCTAGACCTTAAAGCTGATATGGAAAGTACAAGGGCCGCACATCAGCCTATGCAACTGACTGGAATAAACTGGGTTGACGCACTACGTGGCTCGGTACGACCTTTAGTTACGTACTGGTTTATGGCTTTATACTCGTACAGTAAATATATAACCTACGTGCAAGGTGGTGATATGTGGACAAGCTTTGACCAGACACTATTAGCTACGGTTATTAGTTTCTGGTTTGGTGAACGTCTAATACGCAAGATAGTAAGATGAGAGTAAAAGACGCTCGCATCATCAAGGCGTGTGAAGGGTTGCGATTTGCAGCCTATCTATGCCCTGCTGGTGTGTGGACTATTGGCTATGGTCATACTCGGACTGCTAAATCTGGGCTCCATATTGACGAATCTGGAGCAGATAATCTCCTACGTATGGATTTAGCCACGGCGGAATTATTTGTCTCCAGATATGTCCGTTTGGAGCTAAATCAGAACCAATTTGATGCATTAGTTAGTCTTGTTTTCAACATTGGGTCTGGTAACTTTAAAGCTAGTACGCTAAGGATGAAGCTAAATAGAGGTGACGTGACTGGTGCTGCAAATGAGTTCTGGAAGTGGCGTAGAGGTGGTGGAAAGATACTCCCTGGGCTTGTTAAACGCAGGGAGCTTGAAGTTACGTTGTTTCAGACTCCAGTCGTGCAACCACAGTCTCTAAGTCCCACGCCGCAAACGCAATACCACCAGCCTTCTGTATCTCCTCGATATTCCATTGTTGGAGCTTGGAAGGCTTATTGGAACCGTACTTAACTTCTATTGCAAAGAACCTACCCTGAGGTGTACATCCCACAACGTCAGGTATACCATTGCGGTTACAGAGTATAGTCTTGAAGACCCAGAACTTATTAGCTTTGAGCCACTTCAAGATTTTACTTTGTACTTTACTCTCGCTCACAGAAGCTTGCTTTGCTTAAGCTCAATAATCTCTGCAGAGGTAAAGCCTGCTTTCTTAAGGGCTATGAGCTCTTCAATCATTGTGCTAGACATAGGGCCTTGAGCAGGCTCTTTAGTGATTGACATAGGTAACCCATCAAAGTCAGGTCGCTTAAGAACGGCTGTTACCTGATCTGCTGTCAGGTACATACTCATAGCACCAGGCTCTTCATTTAAGAGCACACAGTTGTTTTCTTCACTAAAGTAACATATTATCTTCTTCATACATCCTCTCTTACTGTTTTAAATATTGGGAAGCGTGGAACGCCATGCGTAGTTAGTTCTTGGTACTTGAAGGTAACCATGGCGCCTTGATATTTTTCTTTATTTTGCCATATCTTATTTCGTAGTTCCATGTTGAAGCCGGACCCCACTTTGAAAGTAAGCCCCATCCATTGAACAACCAAAGCGCCAAGAGTATTAGCAGGTACGAGGTTTTCTTGCTTCTTAGAATTGCCAGCGTCTTCATTATTCATTAACTCCTCGAAGCCTACAATTTTAGCCTCATCATCGTGCCACAACTTTAGTTTAATAAGGTAGCCCTGCTTTATAGTACTTCTACCACGTTTGTAAGGTCCGTTAAGAGAGCGTACCATCGCACCCTCGTAGCCTTTGTATATACACCAGTCCCAGAACTCTTTTAGCTCTTTAGCGTTGTTAATTAGCTTGTGTTCAACCATACGAATGAAAGGACTATCTAGTGCTTCAACTAAGTCTTTAGTCTTACGGTAACGGTCCCAGAAGCCGAATTGGTCAATACTAAAGTCATCAAAGACGTTGAGGTAGAAGTCAGGTATACCTGTGATGCTCATAACCCCAGATGCTACACTTTCAAAGCCACCAGCTATCATTAGCTCACCATCAAGCCCATGTTGTTCTAGCTTCATAATCGTCTGCTGTATGCATAGATTAGGTATGCGCTTCATGTTACGACTGAACGGTATGCCATCAGCTACGATACAACGTATACCGTCAAGTTTAGGCGAAGCTAATAATGGATAATTTAGTTCGTCAAGTTCAGGTGTCTTTGACGCAGCAAGCATTGGTTTGAATAGGCATGTCATTAGTTAGTCTCCATTTTTACGACTATGCGAAGTTCATGGCGCATATACTCCACGCTGTAGTCTGACTGTGCTAAAGCTATCATACGTGCAGCTACATTAGCGTGAACGGTAGCCTTTAGTCTGTCAGTTACTTCTGTCACTATTTTATCAAGTGACTCATTCATATCTTCCTCTAGAGTACGCTTAATAAGTTCTTCCACGGCCTTAGAATTAATTAACTGGCTCATATTGTTTCCTTATAGTAGACACTGTCTACGTAGTTACGTTTGTTTACATTAACTGTTTTGTATACTTGGTCACTAATTGCACTTTTAACTAACAAGTAGTGCACTAGTATAGGTTCAGCACGTTTCATGTTACACTGTCTTGCACGACGTTGAGTATGTCTGGCAGTGGAATAGTCTTGACTGTAAATAATAAGACTATCAAAATCGCTAAGGTCAACGCCCTCAGCATAAGAAGTAGCTTGAAGGAGAAGGGACTTCTTAAAGTATCTCTCAAGCTTAGTTCGTTCAGCTTTAAAGTTATACATAATGACAGTACTGCTATTATCCCCAAACTCACGTAAGACATAATCAATCTTCTCCTGGTTATCAAGTACAAGGTACTCTTCGTCTATCTTAGCTGCACCGCCTTCAAGCATGTGTAAACTCACACGTAGCTTACTTTTGGTGTCACAGACTAACATACGGTCGCCAATAGGAGCAAGTTCATCAGTAACTAAGTCATTGTACAACTTCTTAGTTTCTTTACTTAGCTCAACGTAGTGCTTTACGTCTTCAGGCTCATGTGCAAATCCAAGCTCATTACGAGTCTTAGTTATGAACATGTGCTCGCACACGCCAAGTATCATATCTTGATGACACCTATCATACTGATGTATACGCATACCTGCTATCTCTAGCTCATATGGCTTGCCATAAAGTCTAAACCACTGATAGAAGTTTTTATGCTTCAACCAAGGACTCCACGAGCTTAAAGCAAACTGATGAAATAACATCTGTGGGCCTTGTGCAAATGGTGTAGCTGAGATGTATATTATAGGTTTCTTAGCTAATAATACCTTGAGCTGCTTCCACATGTTACCAGGCTTAGGAAAGGCACTTACATAGTTATGTGACTCATCTAATAATACTAAGTCAAATGTGCCCGTCACCTTATGTGCCTGGTGATAATTAGTTACTGTATAATCTTTTGTATGAGAGAATGCAGCAAGCGTTTCTTTCCAGCCATCCAGTGCTTTCTTCTTAGTTATCACCAAGACTTTCTTAGCAGCAGATTTCTCTGCCACCAAGATAGCAGTTAGAGTCTTCCCTGTCCGTTCTTCCATCGCTAGATACACTATCATGTTTTCACGAAGTATCTCTAGCGCCTGGTCGGACAACTCTTCCTGGTGTATGTATGGCTTCAAGGAGTAAACTCTGTTATACGTGTTCTAGAGTTCAACATATCGATGCAGTCTACGAAGGTGTCACAGTCATGCTCACCTGCTATTAGGCTAACGAATATCTCACTCGCATAAGGTTCAAAGAGCTTATATATCTCAGCTCCACCAATTATCCAAACGTTTTCATGCTTGAACACGTCTCTAAAAGTCATAGTCTCACAAGCGATGAAAGTATCATCTCTAGTCAATACTATGTTACGTCGACCAGGTAGTCCCTTCTTGAACGGCAAAGAGTCCCACGTTTTACGACCCATCACAACAGTTGCGCCTTTAGTTAGCTTAGCGAAGTGCTTCATATCCTCAGGACAGTCCCAAGGGATGCCACCATCTTTACTAATACCGCCTTTACTATCCATAGCGATTATCATTTTCATAACTTACTCCTACAGCTTAGTCATTGCGATGGTTGTTGGTTGTCTAATCTTCTGTATTGTACCAGGGCACTTGCCGTAGAATGCACAGAACTTCTGACTACAGAACATATAGCCAGTATTAGGACGCAGTATAGTCTCAATAGGAGCTACGTCTTTCATAACTAAATCTAACGTATCAAGAATCATGTTAACTAATACTTTAGCTTGAGGTACGTTTGCTTCCATAGGCAATATCATGCCTTCTGGTACCTTTTTAAGGACTACAGATTGAATAAGGTTGTGTTTCACATCAATACCATTTTCGATAGCCAGATACTTATATATGGACTGCTGCGTGCTGTAATTAGCTACTGTAGGCTTACGTTTGCCAGTTTTAATGTCAGCAATAGTATTGTGATTAATATAATCAACAGTACCACCAAGCTCTGATACTAACGCATGCTTGATGTCAACTTTGAAGAACTGCTCAACAGCTGTTGGTATACTAGTGAACGGTACTATGTCTTCAATGAACGCTTCAGTACCAGCAATAATCTCAGCTGCACACGTACCTTGCGTTTCACCTTCGTTGAACTGCATGTTGTCTTGCTCGTTTTCAACTTTCCAGGCGCCCATTGCAGCATCAGTCATAGCACTTAGGTTTATGCGTTTATCACCAGCTTTAATACTTTCCTGCCACATTTGTTCAGCAGCAGCATGAATACTAGTACCAATAGCAGCACGGCTAGATGGCATAGAGCGGTTGCCTTCGAGGAACGTAGAACCCCACTGCCAAGCACAACCAAAGAACCCATCAATAGCAGATGGACGTAAGCGAATTTCTTCATTAAGTATTTCTATAGATGGCTTCATTATTTTAATCCTAGTTCTGATAAGAACATTAAGTTACACATAACGTGGTCTAAGTGGTGAAGACCTGTTTCAGGGTCTAATTGCTCGCCCTTAATTACAGCATTCAAGTGACGGTGCGCAGCAGCTAAATAACGCCCTGTGTCCGAGCACGCTTTCCAATTGTTTGGCTTATACTTACTAGCACCAAAGGTTAATACTTTAGCTAAAGCTTCTTCCATATGATAAAAGTCTTTGTAGAAGCCACAGTGTAACATTATTACGTCGTCGATAGCAGTTGCTTCTGCCTCGTATAGCCATAGTGCTGTTTTAATACCAGACGCTACTCTGTCATGGTTCCAGCTATCTTGGTCTTTAAAACACTTGAGGGCGAACACGCCACTAATCAAATCAAAGCGCACTTTGTCACCATCGAATTTCATGAATGCTTCAACAACTACCACTTTAGTAACACCAAAGTCTGTCAGTTCCTTAGCACACCGTGGGCAAGGTGGATGAGTGACGTAGGCAATATAACGGTCACCGTCTACGTGGACAGCTCCTTTGTTCTGCATATCAACTATTGCGGCATGTTCTGCATGTACATCCACTAGGCCTATGGGTCCCATAGAGCTGTCTTTTTCTGCAACATGATTAAAGCCCTCGCCCTTAATCGAGTTATCAACACTATCAACAATGATACAACCTACCTGGCGTTTTTCTACATTTGACTTAGCAGCTACGCCCATTACATATCTAGTTAAGTTTTCCACGAGCCACCTCCAATAATACTTGTAAGCGGGCTTCAGGAGCTTTGAAGTAAGGTCCCTTATCTAAGTTAGCTTTAACATTAGACGCTGTCTTTTTAATAGACTTACTATCGTTAGCGTCACACACTATTAGCATTGCTTCAACACACTGGTCTGTACTTAGACCTATGCCTGACATTTGAGTAAGTGCTGATGTTATGATTAAGTGTAGTGACATAACTAAAGGATAGTCGTTGTCATATTCCATAACGTCAAGGTACGTGCTAATGTACTGTGCAGGCCAGAGCTCGTTACAGTTTAGTTGATTACTGACAACTATAGCTGATTGCTCTTCAGCATCTTGTATTGCTTTCAGGTCTACATTAGCTTTCCACATTGCGCCGAATGCAACATAGACTAAGTCACATAAACCGTCAAGCTGGTCTACAGGTGTTTTAGCTACTAACCATTCTTTGTATTCTTCACGTAATAACGCTATTGTTAGTGCGTGGTCATACTGTTGTTCATAGCGTGCAGCGTTCCATGCACATATTCTTTTTATTACTTGGTTCATGCTTTTAACTCCAATTTCATTGCGGGTAGTGAATCATATTCATTCATTAGTATATCTGTTGGCTTGAACTGACAGAAGTCTTTACCACGTTCAGTAACTAATAAATATGTTGGGTGGCGCTTAACTTCACGGTTTTCTACACGGTAGATGTACTCGTAAGCAGCAGACGTGTGTTCTTGATATACGTGACAGTCACCAAGGTCAAACTTAATGCGACCAGGTATCATATCAAACTCATTAGCAATAGCAATAAGCCATGCTGCAGCAAAGATAATGTCTGATGGTAAACCAATCATCATATCAACACTACGTTGAGTCCATATCATGTCTATGTGGCCATTACGGACGTAAAATTGATATGAATAGTGGCAACAAGGTAAACTAAGTTCAGCCAGTTTATGAGGTCTCCAGGCGTTTATAATCATACGACGGTCATCAGGATTGTTAGCTAACGATTCTTTTAACTGGGCAATCTGGTCGAAGCCTTCAAAGTCAAACCAGGCATTGCCATAGTCTACGTTGATACTGCCATCTTCGTTAGCCCACAAGCCCCAGTAGTTACAACCCCAGTCGCGGAAGTCTTGCACACACTTAGGTCTACGAAGCATTGCTGCTAGCTCGCCTAACACGCCTTGAGGGTACATTTTACGACCCTGGATAACAGGGAAGCTTGCATCCAGGTTGTCAACTACTAGTGACATACCGAATAGCGATGTAGTTGTGCCATTACGACCGTACTTTTTAGTGCCTTCAGCTAATATACGTGCTATTAGCGCGGCATAGTCATGTTCAAACGCTTGCATGTGTCATTCCTTCTAGTTTATAGTTCCAGATATCTGCAACATCATCGTTTTCAATATCACCCCAGTTCTTGCCTACAGCTACGTCTACTGGCATTGGGAGGTCTTTAATAGTTAATAGCTTGCTCATTTCAAACCACGCTTTCTGCATAGAGTCTGCTTTAAGTTTAGCTATCGCTTTATAGTGCACAGGCTCATCAGGGCCTTCAACGATGAAGCTATCATGTATTGCATTACACAGCATGAAGTCAACGTCGTGCTCTTTGTTATAAGCTTTCATAGCAGGGTAAAAATAATGAAGAGCTAGTTTAAACACTTCAGCAGCTGTACCCTGGTTTTCAATATTTAGTTGGTCAGTCATCATCTTAGCTTTATACTTACGCCCTAGAGCAGTACTACCAAGACGGCCTTGGCGCCATTTGTTGATACCAACTTCTTGCCAAGCGTAAAGCTCTTTCCACAAGTTTCTCCAACGACGTCTATCTCGCACAGCTTGCTCTTCAGTAAGTAATATCTCAGCTTGTAGTACCAGGATGTTGATTAGCATACTAATACCACCACCATACAAAAAGCTAAAGTTATACGTCTTGCTTAGATTACGCTGGTCTTTAGTCCACTCATCGCCGAATATCATCTGAGCAGTGAACCCGTGTAAATCAGCACCAGACCGGAATAGTTCTTCCATTGCTTTACAAGCAGTTATAGCACAGATAGTGCGTAACTCAACTTGCGCATAATCGGCGTAGATTAACACGCGGCCAGCAGGTGCTTCAAACATGTCTTTTAGCTTACGTGGTAGCTGCTGTAAGTTTTGGTCTTTACTAGTTAAGCGACCTGAACGTGCACTGGGTAAGAACTTTCCGTATATGCGACCATCAGTAGTATCGAACTTGTCTAAAAAGCTGTTTTGCTTACGTAGACGACGTACTTCAACAATTTGATGTGCTCTAGTATTACCAGCAATCGATAGCTTTAATAAAGCTAAAGCATCAGACTCTTTAATACCACCTAACCACTTACGCACTTGAACATATGAGTTAGCATTTATAGGTAGATTAATCTGACCGATGATTTGCTCGTTGTCTTGATGACGGAAGTATAGCTTGTCTTTATTAAGAGGCATGCCATTCCACTGGAAGTCTAGACAGTAACGAAGTGTCAACATATCAAGCTTGTAGCTTGTGTTGTCAATACGCGCTTTGACTGCTTCAAACAATTGTGGCATGTAGAACACATCAGTTGCTGCATACAAGCGTTGGTCTTCAGTTAATGTTAGCTTTGACCAGTCAGACTTCTGCAAGCTTTTCTTATCCAGGTTTTGCTTAGTATAAGGACAGTAACCTAGAACGTATTCAAATGTTTGGTCTAAGCTAAACTTCTCTTTGTCCGCAAAGTGTAGACGAGCAAGTAAGAAAGTGTCTTCAAATGCATCAGGAATCCAACGAGTACTTGTTTGTTGTTGAATGGTAGTTAAATCGTAATGACTGTTATGCCATACAGTATTGTGCTTGCCTAGACACATAGCTAATAATATAGGGTCTGGAGTGTCTACCATAACCACGTGGTCTAGATGAGGCTGGTATGCTTGCAACAGACGTACTTGACCGTAGAGTCCCATAGTCTCGCAATCGCTAAACAAAGGCTCACCAGTTTTAAATAGTTCAAAGGCAGCATGAATATCATAGACTTTGTAAGGTGTCTTCATTATAGACGACTCTTAGCATCAGCTTGGTCCATTTTTGTAGCAAATACTAAAGCGTTGTACTCAGTAAGGTCAACTTCTTGGACAACCCACTTATATGGAATACTAGGATTTAGCTTTGATATGTCTTTAAGCATGGAGTAAGCTTTAACGATTTGGAGGTCATTACCAGCACCAGCAGGTACGACAAGAAGGGTTTTGGGTTCAATAACACGAGGAGTGCGGTATGTATACAGTTGGTTGCCACCTGGGAAGGCGACTTGTACATATAGGTCTTTCATAAATTATACTCTATTTTATAGTGCATAGTAAGCACTGCAGGTTAAAAAAGGGGGCTACAAAACTTTATAGTAGCCGCCAAAAGGGAAACTTATTTATCAGCTCGTTCAATAGCTGCTTTGTTAGAGTACTTAAACCCTTTATAGCGCTTACCAAGTTTACCGATATTAGCTTGTATAGTATCTTCACGAGAGATGTTAAGAGATTGTCTCAACCCTTCCATGTAGAACTCAATGTCACCAAGCTCTTCAATAATGTTTTCGCGGTCTAAAGGCTTTTGGTATATAGCGCCTTTCTTAACGGCGTCAAGTAACTCACCAGACTCACCAGACACGCCAATGGCCATGTGTATTTGGTGTGCTTGCTCAGGAGTTAGCTCGTCTTTAATTAACTGGCCATCTTTTGCTAAAACTTTGACCATATCGCTGTGACTAATTTGCATTTTTATACCCTAGTATTAAAGGGTGGCTACAAAACTTTATAGCAGCCACCAAAAAGAAAACTTATAACTTAACTTTAGCTTCAGGTTCAAAGCTGTTTTCATCAGCGTCTACGCCAGTGAATCCATCTTCGTCTTCTGCTTCAGCTGCAAAACCATCATCAGCACCAGTGAACTCAACAAACTTGGTAAGCTGAATGCCATTCAAGTACAGAGTAACACCTGCATCAATCGTTTTGCCTTTTGCTTTAGCTTCGTAGATACCCATCGCGCCAGAGATGTAGCCGATAGAACCGTTACCAATAGACTTGTCACCAAGACTAACAACGTTAGCTTTAGCATTGTATATCTTAACAACTTTAGTGTCACCAGATGGGAATGTGGTGTCAGTAGAGAACGTAAGATGTACTTTACCTTTCTTGTCAAAGATTTTCTTGCCATCGTCGTTGTACGTTGGTTCGCCATCTTCATCAAGGATAGGGTCGTGGAAGTAATAACCAGTAGACTTAGGCTTACGCGTAAATCCTTTAGGTTTGTTTTCTTCCCAGAAAGCATCAATTTTATCAATGATAGCCTGGTGAGCAGGAACATTGGTAGGGTCAAGAACAACATTAGCTTGGTACTTCATCTTGCCAGAAAGGTTTTCTTTACCTTCGCCAGAGATTGTTACCCATTCCAAGTTGCCTTTAGGAGTTTTGATTTTTTCTATAGCATTAGCCATTGTGTATACCTTATATAGTGAGTTTATGATTTTTGAACAGTCAATCAACTGAACAGATAATATTATATTCTTTTTAATCGAATTTGTATAATAACATTTAGCTATATATAATTAATTAGTTATAACTTTTTTACTAGCTCTTGATAGCGCAACGTACATTAACTGAAGATAAGTCTTCATGCTGAAGTACGCTGCTTTATGCAAGTCATCTGTGTCTACCAGGACTGTCTCATACGTGCTACCCTGGGACTTATGAACAGTCATAGCATGTGTGAAGTCAATACAGACTGCTGAGTCATTGAAGCTAAGGAAGTCACGCCATGCTTTAGCTCTACGCTTAGCTAAGATATGACCTTTGTTCTGCGCAGACCACGCTGCTGCTTTGTGGCCTTTAAAGTCAGTCTCGATTACTCGATTAGTCTCAGCTGCAGCACCCTTGAGTTCTTCTAGCTTCATCTTGTAATCATAGTGGCCAAACACAGCTGCCATAGTAACAATCTCTCCGTCCAGGTCTTCTAGAATCGCGAATTTCGTACGATTTTTGATGAGATATTCTAACGTCTTATACTTAGAACCAAGTGTCAATGGGTCTCCGAATGGGAGCTCTATTTGCGTCGGTTTTGACGTCCATCCAAGAAATTTATAATGATGTCTAGTGGTAGGACTAAACACCATATCGTTCTCTATGGGCTTCGTATACGACTGTATTCTCGCGTTAAGCTCTTGAACACGTTCATTAGTATAAGCCAGGATAATATCGCCTTGCTCCATAGCTAAGTCACGACCACGTAAAAAGTTAGCGTTCTCTAACAGCGGAGTAATAGGCTTACCTTCAATAAAGCCAACAAGCTGCTCCAGGGTCTGACCTAGAGGGTTATCTTTAGCTTGACGCTTAATCTCGTGTAGCACTACCTGGTAAGAACCGGATGGAGATACTGCAGCAACATCACCGACTGGAGGTAGCTGGTACGGGTCGCCGAGCCACACAATCTTGATGTCGTTCTCACGCAGGTCCATGAGGTCTCGTTCACCTACCATGGAGTACTCATCAATGAATAAGATGGTAGTCTCTTTAGAGTCTCCAACTTTAGCATTACTGCTGATGTACTTTTTGTTAGTTGCATTGCCATTAATAGTTGGACGTTTATTCAAAAACTTGTGCAACGTGATAATGTCAGTGCCAGGCATTAACTTAGACGCTAACACCTCGCATGCTTTATGGGTAAACGCAGCTACTGTACAATCAATTTCTTGACCGTGACAGTAGTCTACCAGGTAGCTCAAGTCTGTAGTCTTACCAGTACCTGCTCTACCTGTTATATACATATCCCAAGCTCGAGGGTCATCGAGGAATTGTTTGAATGTATTAAGCATTAGTTTACTCCTTATTGTCCCAGTCAGAGATGAAGTTATCTACTGCAGTCATTGCTTCATTTGCAGGTTCATAACAGCAATGAGAGCACGGTGGGTTTATGTGACATGAGCATGACTCAGGTCTATCAGCTTCAGCACATTGCACTTCTTCTAGTAATTCAAATAGTGCGTTAAATAGTGTTTCATATTTAGTCATTAGTCTTCTCCTCTTTTAAAGTTTTGTTTTCAGTCTTTAGTTTTTTAATCTCACTACTACTTGTAATGAAAACAAAAATTAGTAGCGCGCTAGACAGTAATTGTATAGTTCCAAGTATAAGAAATATGCTAGTCATTAGTCTTCTTCCTCTGCTTCAAATGGGTTAGTGTCGAATAGTTTATATGTGCCGTTGTGGACTTCTATGCCCATACCGCGCATTGCTTTGCTTAGCGAACGCATGTCGCCTTGCATTTCAGTCATTGCCATATATAGTGGCTCAACGTTATCTTCAGTAAGATGCTCGTTGTTTATTGCGTTAAGAGTTGTTTTAGCATCAAAGTCAATACATAGTTCTTTAACGTAGTCAAACATACGCTTACTTAATGCGTAGGCTATACGTTGTGACGCGAACATGCTATCAGCTATGAGACTTAGTTTACTCTCAGACTCTGGTGGAACCATATACTCTTGAGGTGCTAACATTTCAACTTCAGTAGCTAAGTAATAACAGAAGTCTTTAATCTCAGACATTATCTGCTTGTGGATAACTGTGATGCCACCCTGGTTAACTACCCATTCAGCTTTAGATAACACGTTAGGCGTAGGCAAGAATGCAATACGTCGGTCACCATCTTCAAGCATTAGTGGATTCTTGTTAGCTGTCATAATAAACGTAGCGTTGTGCTTGTATGGAAAACCATCTGTACGCATTGCTCGTATCATAACTTGCTGCTTACCTGTATAGGTCTTTAGCTTACCTAGAGCTTCTTCTTTATCGGATATGCGTGTTAGCTGGTTACCGTACTCATCAAGCTGGACGAAGTACGTATCTAATAACCATGCGTTGTATACTTCTAAGAACTCTTTAGTCGTAGGTCTAGCCACGTGGCCCATGATTTGCTCTAAGATGCCAACGTAAGTATCTTTACCAGAACCATGAGCTCCTAAGAAGTATAGAATCACAGGGCTGTATTCAAAGTTAGTTAGCTTGCGCTTGGTGAAGCCTAATAAATAATTGCGCATGGACTCTTCAGGTACCAGCGTTTCAAAATATTTTAGTGTAGTTGTTGGGCGCTTGTAATATTCTTTATAATCAGATGGGTGATTAAGAATCATTAATTCAGGCGTATGCTTGAAAGTATTAAGCGTCTTAACTACCGAGTCATCATCAAAACTGAACCCAAAAGGCAGATTAGGCTTAGCGACAACGTTAAGGATAGGTAGGTTACGCTTAAGTTCGGCTTTCTTTGGTGTGTTGATAGCAGTTGCTTCAATATAGCTTTGAAGCTCAGTATCGCGACCAAACTGTTTGACATGCTCGTTAACAACATCAACGCAGTAATATAAATTTCGGTTATCATCAAAGCCTAGCTCCAGGTTAGATTGTCTTTTAGTATGTAAGACTAAGCGGTGCTGTTTCCAGTCTTCATTGTACTGCCAAATTACTTTGCCATTAATCTTTGCTGTGCTATTAAGCATAGGGTCAAGTACAGTGCTTTCAAACTTATTATCTTCCATAGGAGTATCCCACAGGGAATTAATAAGGTTCATAGCTGATACATACAAGTCTAAGCTCACACTACTGTCAGCGCCAAGTATAGCACTAACTTTAATAAGGTATTCACTACCACGACCATCAGGTATATTCTCAGGATGCAAGTGACCGCTTTTTATATATTGCTCTTCTTTGCGAAAGTCACGAGGCGTTATAATCTTGAACAAACCAGGCATATAATCTTTGCTTACTACAAACTGCTCAACTAACGGAGCTAAACAACTAGACTTGTCAACGTTATGCCCTACAGTAGCTTCTTCTGACGGTCTATTCTTAGCTAAGTGTAACTGCTGTAATAACAACTTAGTTGTTGGTGGCATTACTTTTAGCTCAGGTATTTCTAGCATAGGCTCTTTAGTAGTATTAGCATCCGTAGGCAAGTATATGAAGCCGTTGTTTGCGTATATGTCTAAAGCAATACTGTTATCTGCTAAGCTAAAGCTTGTTGGTAAGTCTTCATCAAACTTGTATATCAACGTGCCTGCAGGATAGCCTTTGCCTTTACTAATGAATACGAAGTCATAGTCAGGGTCTAACGCTCTGAACATATTCCAAGTGTTTTCATTATCACAGTCTATTGCTATGATGCCGCTGCATTCACCAGTAATTGTGCCACCTAACTTAGCTTTAACAGCGTTGACAGTTTCCTGGTACGTCTGTCTCCACCCTGATTCAAACTTAGGTATGGATTTAACACCACCTTCTAAGCGTTCTAACTTGCCCTTTAATGGGACGGTATGCCACCCAAGTTTTTGGAATGGTTCAATAGTCTTCATTTAGCCACCCATTGTCCACGCGTTGGGAAGTGACCTTCAAATATCCAAGTATCAGGTTGTTCCTGTGGCTCAGTGCTAGTATCATCAAGCCATTCAGGAAATAAGTTAAGCCGCATATTAAGATGGAACAAACTATCTTCAGGGCTATCAGCCCTGGCTAACCAGGACAGTAGTTTAGCTACTGCTGGTCGGCTCATGTTAATATTCATCTGTCGCATAGCAGCCGCTAAAGGTATACCTGCTGCAACTTTAACCTCTAACGTAACCAGTGCTCTAGATGCAAGCAGTTTTCTAGGTCTCATTCACTTCTCCTCGTAATAATATTATATTATATAACGAAAATTTTGTTTTGTAAACAATCAATTTCAGACGCTAAGCGAGTTACTTCTGCTTCTTCCAACCTTTAGCTTGCTCTAGCAATGGGTCAAACTTCAAGCGTACGTCTCGACGAATCTTTGACTTGTTTGTTTCCAGGAACTGCGTGAGTATAGAGTGTGGAGTGTTCTTTTCTGCCCATGTGTTAGTAACATTCGCGTAACCTGATTGCTTCATTGTGCTATATAGACTACCACCGACGCTCATGCCGTAGCTAAGTCCAGAGCCCATCTGCTTGATAGTCACATGCCCAAAGCGGCGTACAAATGCTTCAGTAATTAGCCTAGCTTTAGACTTGCTAATGAAGTACTGTATGTCTTTAACATCCAGGTCACCTTCAGTCATCATGTTAAGCACGTCGTCTGCATTGCTTGGTGTTACTTTACCTGCCCACACTTGAGATGTCTCCCACGCCATACCATGAGCGCTGGCTATCTGACGGTCACAACCCAGGCGTATCTTTGATGGTGAGAAGTTATAGCCATACTTAAACTTTGCCTCTCTGCATACCCATAAGCCATTAACAAACACTTGACCAGGATATTCTTCCAGGATGTCTACAGTGTTAGGTAGTGGTAAGATGTTGTCACTGAATACGTTAACCTTTTCTTTAAGCTCAGGTATAAGCTCAGCGGGTAAATCTGCCTGGAAACAAAGACTTTTATTATCTACGGGCTCGTGATTTACGTCTATATGGTCTTCAAAGGTTAATGTGAATAAGTCAAGCTCAAGTGTGTCACAACGCTCAAATGTAGGCCAAATAACTTTAGTACCGTTTAACACATGAGTACGACAGTCTTCTCGTGCTAGTATCATTAATGCGATTTTAAAGCCTTCACCAAAGCCACCAATGGAGTTCTCAGCCTTGAAACTTTGACCTAATGCAAAGTATTTCATAGGTAGTTCAAAGTTCTTTGTGATGATCGTGAGGCGACCGTCAACGCTAAGATTGAACTCACTACGTTGGTCTTTATTGTCCAAGCAGTTTTGTACTAGCTCACGAACAGCATCGATGAGGCCCCATTCTTTGCGGTAGTCTTTAGTCATTGGATATTTAATAATGGTCATTTTAGCTTCCTATATATTGCTGCACGGCTGATGGTATATTTACCAGCCAAGTAAGTTATTGTGTGATATGGGTACTGAGCTAAGAGCTCATCCCATTGCGTGCTTGTTAATGTGTTCTGCTTGCGACCGGTGTTGCCAGCTATCTGTGTGATTCTACTACGCGAGAGACCGCAATACTTTGCAATCTCCGCGTGAGTAAAGTTACCGGTCGCAAGCAACTTCTTCACCTTATCAATCATCTTTAGACCTAAAGAGTACCACTAGCAGTATAACAACTATTAGTGACTGTAGTATTAATAAACCTAGGTTACTGTTATCCATCTTCAGGCTCTTCTTCATCATTACACACACAGTGTGGGATTATCTCTCTGCAGTACGGGCAGATATGATAGTTTATGTCGTCTGGATAGTTACTCATGAGTACCCTTAAGCTTCTTAAGCAAGTTATTAAGTATACCCTGGTCTTTGATGCCCACACGCTCTTTGATGGACTCTAAAACTACACGACGTTGCTCTCTGTCAATAGCTAATTTAAGCTGGTCACGAATAGTAACTACGTGGTCGTGCTTCGCAGTATCGATGGTAGATAATACAAGTTTGTACTCATAATCTACGTCCAGGTTAAGGTCAAGTGCATCAATAACCTCGGTAACGGTCACAATCTTTAGCTTACCTTCAAAGCCAGATACAACTACTTGCTGGCCTACTTCTACTTCATGGGCACACAGGTAGCTATAGCCAATGCCGTTCTTTGTGAATTGTACTTTAACTGCTTTAAGTTCTTCGCCAACGATTAGTGTAGCGGCATTCATATTAGTTACTTTAGTCATTTCATTCTTCCTGCTTAATAGCATGTGTCACGTTAGTGGTTGGGCGAAAGAAAAGCCGCAATAGCAGCTTCACTTCCACAAAGTTTATAACCAAATGGTTATGCTTCTAGTAACGCTTCAAGGCTATCGTAACCTGTGAAGTCGTGTGAAGCAGTGGTTGTGCGAGCAATTTCAAGCTCGTCAATATGTGCAGGGATGTTAGCAGGTTCTAAGTCACCAGAAACAACTTGCTCAAGTAAAGCTTCTTTAGCTTTCTTGAAGTCTGCTTGCTGTTTAGTCCAGGCACTGACCGCTGCTTTACACATTGGGTTAAAACCTGATGCACTTGACGCTTTCAAGCCAAACTCAACTTCAGAAGGCTTAAACCATTCTTGGAAGTAAGAACAACGGATAGCAACTACATTGCCTTCGTCGTCTTTATGGAATGATGTAGCTTGTGAACCGCCGTTGCCTGTTTTAGCACACGTTAACACTTCAGCTTGGTCGTACAATTCTTGGGTTACTTCACTACCCATTGATGCTGCAAGTAAAGACATAATTGGTACGAAAGCTTTTTTGATAGTAGCCATTTGAGTGGACTCCAGTTAGTAATTGTGGCATAATTGCCGTTATATAACAGACCTGAACTGTGCTCAAGTCTTAATTAATCTTGACTATATAATTATGCTATTAATTGATGACAATGTATAATAACGTTTTGTTATAAGGATATAGTTTTTTATTCCAGGTTAGTACCGCTTGTTCTTTGCGTTACGTATAACCCAGTGTGGCTCTTGCTTAAACTTAGGTAATGATATAGGGTTAAGCTGTGACGCATGACCGGCGTATAGTGCCTGGTAGGAAGCACTACGACTTGTCTGCCTACTCTTTAGCTCGATAATATTGCCTGACTCAGTAATACCGTCTACACCACTACCATACATCAAGTGCATTTGCTCTTTGCTAACGCGCTCATTAACAAATAGTGCCTGGACGTCTTCGTGACTGTGTATACACTCAACCTCAACACCGTGGTTAAGCGCCATAGCTAATACACGTTCTTCTATAGCTGCGAAGTCCAGGCCTATAATGCATATCTTCATGTGTTTTTTCCCATTGTTGCGCCGAGACTAAGCAGTTTGTCTGACTGTAAAGCATTGTACTCTTGTATATTTTTAGGCTCACGCGGCAGTGCATCAATGAACAAAGTTATGAGCTCAAGCTGTGAAGTAGTGCCACTTACTTCTAAGTGCTGATAAAAACCATGACTCGAGTATTGTTGGCCATATAAGCTAGTCTGCTCATTCCTTTGTAACCCAAGAGTTCGCACAAAGTATATTAGCTTTGAATAATTACTAGAAGAGACTACGTGCTCTAGTAGTGGAAAGGAACGATAGTGGCTAATTTGTACTTCAGGTGTATACCAAGGTAGTCTAAGGCCCATTAGTTTTCTCCCATTCGTGATAGTACGCGGATGCCTTCCTGGAGCTCTGTGGTTGTCCAGGATTGCAAGTCAAGTGCCTTGGGCTTAACACCATGGACTGACTTATAAAGGTTGACATAACACTCTATGTCGTCTTGTTTCGTACCCATCAGCTCTGCTCCAGGTTGCTAGTTATCTCTTGCATCTGCTCAACTTCTTCAAGGAAGACGTCTACCAGGCGCTTAAGTAGCTTCTCCTTCATACTCTCAGGGAACTTAGTAACCGCAGGAGTTTTTATAGCATGAGCTGTAGGATAAACTACGTGGTACTCAAATAGCGACTTTATCCAGGCCTCTTGCATAACACAGCTGTCCTTGTCAGTTGCTACAGGCAGTGATATAAGTACGTTATTCACTATCTTCATACCACGAGCAAGCTCTGCTTGCATTACCTTTAGTTCTTTGTCTAACAGACGTTGCTCTATAACGTTCATCTTCATTTTATCTCTCCTAACGTTGTGGGTATTTATTAGCATAGTAAGGGTCTAGTGCATCTTCTATGCGGTTAAAGGGTACGTGTGCTAATCTACAAGCATGATCAATCATCATACACTGCGTCTTGAGTGTATTACCTGTGATTATGTGGCTAACTGCTTTAATTATACAGTCACGCTTGTCAGCAACAGGTATGTCTAAGTCACGTATAGCTACGCCTATGGCTGCACTAAAATCAGTGTAAGTTGTTCTGTTATTCATACCTTTCCATCTCCGGCGTATTGACATAAGTGTGTTGAGTAAGTACTCAGGTGATAAAGGCTCTCTAACTACGTACGGTATCTGCAATGTTAGCTGTTGCACGCAATCCTCCTAGTGTTGTGGGTCTAAGCTTACTTAGCTCCCGTTGTAATGTCATAAGTGCGAGGTACGGGTTCTTGCTAGCTATCAGTAGCTGTAAGTACTCCTTGCCTTGTAGCTCTTGCTTGTTAGCTAACCGTCGTGCTGTCTTGCGCACTACATCGTTCTTGTTCTTGCCCTGGTGGTAAGCTAATGCGATGTCTAGCGTTGTAAGTGCGCTCAACAGTGATGGTATGTAAGCAGTGCTCATTAGAATCTCCACCATGACTTAGCTTGCTTAAGAGTGTAAATCTCTTTGTTAAGGTTGCCTATAACCTCACGTAAAGCTGTGATGTGCTCAGCAAGCTGTTTGTTCGCCTGCTCTGTTAGTGCATCAACGATAACGTTAGACACCAGGTGGTCTGGCACAATATGTGGAGTCCTGAATGCTACTACACGTACTCTAAAGTGCTCACTTTTTTCTATCATGCTTAACTGCTCAACTTTAAACATAAGTGCGTCGTAGTCAGTCATGCTCATCGTTACTTGTTTAGTGCTCATTCGTCTTCTACCTTAAGCGCTATAAGTGTTGCTAGCGGCATGTTAAGTATAAGTGCTGCCTGCGTGAGTATATAAGTGTCGCTGTGCTGTGCTTTGCCATGATGCTCTTGCTTTTGTGCTATGCGCACATTTTGGTGATTCGTTTTATACAGCTCAGCAAGTGCACGTGCAGGTACGTCTTGGTGGTGACTATATATCTCGTGCTTCTGAGCTATAGATAGCGGACTGTACACAGTGTTAGCCGTGATAGGTGTCACTGTCGAGTAGTCGGGCTGCTTCGCTACTATAAGATGCTCACCTCGCTTAGCTAAAATAATGTTCTGCTTGTTCGTCATATATAACATAGCAAGCTTAGCAGTCTTTGCTTTTTGGTGGAACTTATAAATTTCCTGCTTCTGAACTAAAGTAAGAGGACCGTACAGCTTGCTCTCTGTTATAAGATGAGTGTCTATGCCATCATAGTTAGGACTCTGGTTGTGAACTAAAGAGTATAGCGCTTGTGGTGTCATGCTCTTAGCTTTGGATAAGTACTCATAAGGACGTGAGGTTGCGTCAAGGTCCATAGTAGCAAGCCACTCCACAATGTCTTCAAGAGGTGAGTCAGCGTTTGGTATAAGTTTTGCCATGATTAGTGAATTCCGTGTTATAAATAGTGCTTAAAGTATATCGTAGATTAATATCAATGTACAACATTATTATAATAATTATCATACATAGTTTTATTTGGAGCATCATATAATCGTATGCTGGTATACTACTGTATGTATGTACAGTAGTATATTATCAATCGTTATTAGTTATATATATTATAAGTAATAATTATAATAATAATATAAATAGTAATAGTCATCAACTATATAAGTAGACGACCTCTTACTCTACTTTAGTTACCAAGTACGTGGCAAGCCTACTTCTAACTTAGCTATCAATGCCTTCTCCTTTAAGTAAGTAAGATGCTCCTCGCTAGAATGTTTAGTTCCACCCTGCGCTAAGTCTTCAAATATATCAGTAGAGTGTATAAGTGCTTCTACTATGAGTGTAACTTCATCTTTATTTAAGTTCATAAGTATCTCTTTATAATTAGTTAATATTCTTAAAGTATAGTCAACTATTAGGTTACTTGAAGTTAGTATCAAATGGTAGGCCATTGTCAACAACCTCGTCACTTTCAACGTCCTGTTCTTCGTTCCACTTAGTATCAATAGAATGTTGAACGATTTGTAAGCGAGTAGTCTCGATAAGTTCTTGCTCAACAGCGAGGTCTTCAATCGCAAGCTCTCCAGTACCTAACTTAGTTAGAAGTAGTTCTTTTGATTGTTTAGCTACTCGTTGTTGCTTCGTCCATTGACTAACACCCTCTTTGCACATTGTATTCAATCCGCTAGCGGTATTTTTCTTTGGGCCATAAGTATAAATACTTACATCTTCCCAACACTTATGGTAGTAACAAAAAACTCGTAGTACTTTACCATCTTCGTCAAGCTCAAACGTCTTATCATTTGTCTTCTTGGTGCACATACCTTTAAGTTCTTCAAGAATAGTATTTACTTTCTTATTCTTATTCGCTTCTAGGAAGGCAACAATCGCTTGATAATCTTTTTTAATAGTAGTCATAATAATTCTCTTTAGTTAAGTATAATTGATTTCTTGAAACTAACTAAGTGTTAGTTTCAATAGCTTCTAATAACATTGTTAGCCAACCCATTGTATCAGCATCATGCCACTTAAGAATGAACTCTTTAAGTAGCAAGGCTCTCACTTGGAAGGTGCCTTCTTGATATGTCATACTAAAGTTGTCAAAGAATTCATTCTCACAAAATCCTTGGTCAATCTCTTTATATTGCTCATCAAGTTGTTCTAGTTTTAGCTTAATCATAGTTTGCTCCATTGAATTAGTTTCAAGAAGTCAACTATACTTTAAGAATATTACTATTGTCAAATTGTTAAAGAACTCTACTCAACAATCGCATTCGTTGTTGATTTGAATTACTTATTAAGTAACTCAAGAAGTAAGATAATTATATGCTTTTATTTGAGAATGTGAAATAACGATTAGCTATATTAAACTCAATTCTTATAGCTAAATGTGTTATTATATTGAAAGTCATACGTATCAAGACTTGTAGACGATATATCGTTTAAACGTACGAAACGAGTCCATATTTGATACTTATTTTGAAAGGAATGTAATCATATTCATTGTTGATTAAAGTCGTCCAAATTGATTGTATGGAGATGTTCACTTATTGAGAGACTTTATTGATAGCTAAATGGTCTAAGTAAATGATGTACTTTGATGTTATTACTTGATAGACAAGCTCTGCTCTTAATTATGTGCGCACATGCGATTACTATGTATTGACGACGATGTACAATAGCGTTTAGCTATATGCATATGTTATTTTAATCTATAGAAAGTAGTGTACTTTGTTGTGGACTTGTGGGTTGGGTAACAAAGTGGTCAATTGGTCTTACCAGTGATGTGTTGGTGAATTGGTCTTACCATTGGCAAATGGCTATTTAATAGTCAGGGGGGGGGGG
>TARA_R110000851_G_scaffold2296_11_pt1 | contig 23045 bp, 30 predicted proteins | sample TARA_R110000851 | Tara Oceans TARA_R110000851 (sample SAMEA4397627) | marine metagenome | biome: Polar Biome; feature: [DCM] deep chlorophyll maximum layer (ENVO:01000326); material: water (ENVO:00002006), including particulate matter (ENVO:01000060) such as... | depth 17 m
ATTGATTACAATTATTACAAACAAAAATGCTTTCGTTCATGTAGTAGTGAATACTGGCTGTATTGGTCCCACCTATATCCCCACAACACCAACAGGTTTCTCCAATATATTTTTCTGTGGTTGAGCAGTTATTACAAAAATGATATTTTGGAGTCATGATGGGGCGTTCCTCTTTACATTTTGCACAAATGCCTATATCTTCATATTTTAAAGGATTATCCACTAAAGAAAATGTAGTATTTTGAAATGTAGCAGGTCGTGAGTTCCATGCATGACGATATTCCACTATCCGTTCCCATGCCCAATCTGATTTCTTATTCCAAACCGTATAACAACTCGCACAAAGTATTTTATTTTTGCGGAGGTGGAATCTACCTTTGCCGTCTGCTGTTTTCTCACACAAAGGCATATCACAATCATTACCTGCCCATCTCCAACTATGGGTGCACTGACCACAAAGTTGATGTATAGTTTTATCTATGGGCTTAAGTGAATTACATGAAACACAAAATGCTAATGAGTTTTGTTCCACCCGTTCTTCTTTAGGGATGGGTGGGTAGGGACAATTAGCCCATGCTTTAATCATGCAGACTCAAACTCCTGAAACTTTTTATGAGATTCAGGATCCAAATCAATAAGTATAGCATTTCTTCCGTGTTCATTTGCCACAGGCCACATACTACAACTGCCAGCGAATCCGTCTAAGACATAATCACCAACTTCAGAAGTAGTCAATATCATTCTTTTAATTAGTGCAGATGGTATTTGATTATACCAACCATTGTGTTCCTTAGAACCTGCTTTAACCATATTTATATCCCACCAATCATAGGCATGAGTCCCAGTCTTACCCTTAGCAATTTGAGTCATAACTCGTGGGTCTTTTGGATTGCGATATGGTTGAGTATCTCTTTCGGGATAAAACAAAGGTTGTTTACAGTCTTCGTGAACGAACCAAAGTAATGCTCGATGAGCAGTAGTAAATCGCTTCTTTGTGTGTCCAATGTTAGATGGATAAACCCATGAAATCCATTGCTGTAATCTAAATCCTTGGGCTTCAATAATTGGCAACAATCTGGCACAGGCTTCTGGATAGTGAACTAAGAAAGCAGAACCATTGGCACTAAGCCGGGGTTTGAGTGCAGAAAATGTGTCGGCAATCAATTGATGGTATTGAGTCTCAGGAAGATTATCATTAACTTTATCAGAATAACGGAATCCAATGTTGTATGGTGGGTCAAAGAATGCACTCTGGATTTCAATATCGGAATCTAAGGAATTAATTCCAGATACTACGTCATTAAGAATAAATGTATGACTCAAGTTAAACTCTCCTTGAACGATTAATAGTTTTATGTTGTAGTTCTAAGTTGGAGGGTGATGTATCTCCACCGTCAGCACGGGCTACTTTATGTCCCACGTCTACCATACTGGGTTCTAACCTCACTCCTGTGATAGCATCTTCTACTTTTCCATCATCTCCAGTAGCAGCACCAATAATTTGTTTTCTTTGGGTGGCAGTAACTCCGGGCTTAATAATAGGAAGTTTTAGATACTGATCCAATTCAGAAAGAAAATCCTTAATCACTGGATTAAAAGTAGCGGGGATAACATAACTACGACGAGGGTCTTGGGAACTGTCTATAAACTTAATTTCATTGGTTGACATCCATGAGTCCCAGAAACTACGGACTGCTTGAATATTTTGAATGAGTGCACTCTTACTGTATTTATCTAAAATAGAGCGTAGGACAATGTTGACGAAAATATCTTGTCGTGCTGATTTACCATCAGTGACTCTCTCTCCATTTCCAGCAGCAGAAAGTGTAGCATAGAGTGTAATAAAATCATCAACCTTTTTCAATTCCTTCCGCATTTTGTTTTCAGACCATGTGGCAATTTCTTTAGTATAGAAATCCATTTCAAGATTGTTCTTATTATAGTCTTCACCCCTACAATAAAGGGTATAATCCATCAAATGTTGAAGCAAACGACGAACATGGTGTCTTTTAGGTGCACCTACCTTGGTATATGCAAGCCATTGGACATTAGCATAGCCATAAATAAACTCATAACTGGGTTCATTGTGGTGTTCAGCATGGAACTTATCAATCTTAGAAATACCGTTGCCACCTTGATTCATTTTCAAAAAGATTTGGTCAGCACTGTAATCTTCATCTTCTACAAAAGCATAAACAGATAGTGAAGAACCTGAAAGTGCTTGTTGAAAACTGCTGGGTAATTGGCTCCAAACCATATTGCCAAGATGTTCTTGATTAGTGTGTTCTTGATAACGACGACTCATTTTTAGTTGACCATCCATGTATCGCATCAGGGTTTCAATGCGGTGCTGACCATCCACCACATAGTTCATAGTATCTAAACCATCTTCGGAATCAATCTTTTGAATAATAACTTCGCCCAAACTAATACCACAAACTTGGGATTCAATCAAAGCAGTATTCCACTTAGATTTGCGGTCAACGAAGTTTCGTTGATATGAATCTACATCAAGTTTACCATTTTTCCAAAGTTCGTAAAGTTGTCCCAAAGTCATTTGGGGTTTTTCGGATTGGGCGACCTTGTTATAAAGAGGAGTTTTGGCCATAATTTCTGATTGTTGACATTACCCTTATAAAGATTGCGGTAGATTTAGAGTAAAAATGACTTAACTGGTTTTGATTTACTACTCTCAGACATCACATATAAATATGTTTTTAAAGATGGAGAAAAGTCTCCACCCCAGACTCTCTCAACGATCCCTTTGGAAGTATATTGCCTCAAAATATTAGCAACAGAAGTTGATGTGAATATGTGTATTTGTTGGCCATCGCAGATTTTAGAAATATCACCTGCTAATAGGGGGGTCTTTGCATGTTTTAAGACTTTAAGTGGAAAATAATGTTTAATTGATTTTTTAATTTTAATATTATTACATTTCTGATTACAAAATGCTTTATTACTTCGCATTTCTGACCAACGAATAGTAGTGTCACCACCACATGTTTCGCAGGGAACTATGATTCGGGGGTAAATTAATGGATGGTCGTTATGGTGAACTGAGTCGGAAAGTTTAACCATAGTTAAGTTTCGCTCATCAAAAACTTGACAATAATAACTGCAATAATTATCATCCCAAAAATTAAACTTGCCACGAATTAAATCCCGACCACAAACTCTACACATAGGACATCACTAAAATAATTTTGTTTGCTGCTCCGAAATGATGTCTTCAAGACCCTGAACGGGTAGGGTATCTAATCCAGATGGTGTAGATTTGGCTTGCCAGATGATTTCACGGTCTACTTTTGTATTCCAAACTTCTTCAAGGAATAAACATATTTTCTTATAGGTAACTGAATTGGGCTTTACACCTACTGATTCAGAAGTGGTTGGGAAATTAACCATGAAGTCTGCAACACAACCATATTCACCATAAATCTTTTTAGCCAAGTTTTTACCAACACGAGGTATCTGTTCCAAGAGTGCGTGATGTTTATTAGATGTTGATGTCACTACTGTCACTGGGCGGATCAGTTGATGGACTTCTCCTTCTGACATTCGGAGAGCATGGCTTCTTATAAATCTAATTGTCTCATCTAAAGAATCTGTGTAGACTACTGGTAGCACTTCTGAAGACATGCGATTTAGGAACTGTTGTAATGACCTAACCTGACTACTATTAGCAGTAAATATATCTTTAGAAGTCCCTTCAATAATTAAATAAGTTCTTGGTGCTGAAGTCACTAATCTACTGACCTGTTCTTGCATCCTTCGAGATTGCCATGAACCATAAGCATCGGCCCAAGTCTTACGTTCAAAAAGCGCACAATCTGAGGGATTTTCAGAATCCCAAAGTTTGATATCCCCTGTATCGAGATTCTCGATTTCGGCATTTAGCAACATCTCGCAAAGTTGCTTCGTGCGTGGCTTTTCTTTTGAGTCCACACTAATGGAGATAATTTTCTTAGTGTCGTCTTCCATAATAAATGTTAAGGTAACCACCTATTTAACTATTTCTTGATAACTATTGCATACCCACAACCGCATTCCCAAGAATCACCATTCTTGGTTAACTCAAGTTCCTTTGGTGTGAAACTGGAACAACAAGGGCAAGTAGGATTCATTAATACTCATCCACCGTATAATCGTGTCCAAATGCCAATCCAAATAATAATATCCAAAATAATGTCCATAACATAAAAATCACCTAATATATCTTCCAGCCACAAGCCCACGACCACCAGCAAAAACCCGATAACTACCTTCAATTTCTTCAATAATTCCTGCTGCAACCATTTCATCCCAAACTTTAGTTGGACCATAATTCCAATGTTGTGCAAAAACAGGATTTCCATCAAAATATCCATTTCGGACTACATCATCCAAGATTACAATTGTATTTTTATTACTAAGTATGCGACAATTTTCTAAATCTGCCTTTGCTATTTCATAAGCATGGCCACCATCAATAAATATAACATCAAACTTATTATTTGTTTCCTTTGCATATTGTGGGACAACTATAGTGCTATCTCCAGAAATAATATCGTGGCGATTGGCATAATATTTCTTAAAATAATCAACTACAAACTCACTGTAATCAAACTCCAACAAATCAAAACTGGTAATGTGGGAATCAGTATTGGTTAAAAGTTTATCTGATGAGTGTCCAAGATTAAGTCCAATTTCCATAATCTTTTTGGCTTCTGGGGCATGAGTAGTAATAATATCAATTAGCCAATCAGAGGATTCGGTTGAAGAACTTCCCTCAGTAATTGCATCCTGATCGAAGTCACAACTTAATAAATAATCTATCAATTGATTACTCATTCGGCATCACTGTAATTTTTTAATCCTTTTTTTGCTTGTGATATTTTTCCTTGTGCTATTAAATCCAACCTATTTGCTAATTCTTCGTCGAACTCGGCTTCCTCGCCAGCATGGGTGATATTGATGATTGGTGGATCTCTCCAAACACTGCCAGCAGTTAATATTGTTAACATAAAATTATAAAGATTCTTTTGACCAGTTTTTTCAAACTCGGCCACCATGGACAACATCATAGACAGGTCTAAGTTAATTTCATTCATATAACCTACTCCTTGCACTACCCATATTAATCTTTGCTTTTTCTCGAGTATAATCTTGAGGGCAAAGCAATAATTTCTCTGTAATCTTTAATAGTATCAAAATAAGATTCTTTGATAAACCATACATTTTCTACTACATCAGCAGCAATAAGTTTCTGATATTGATTTTCACTCAAAATGAATGATTCTTTATTTTCAATTTGGGACCACACTATGCCATACTTACGCTTACCCCAACCTTCAGACTTGTCATTATCTTTAATGTATGCCAATAATGTTTCAGATGCATGATTCTGGAAACCAATGGCCAGTGTATAATTATTAAATATATCTATTGGCATGTTTTCTAATGCTCCAAACTTGATGATTAATTCGGTGGCTTTTTTAGGACCAAGATTCGGAACGCCGGGGATGTTGTCTGATGCATCACCTGCCATGGATTTCCAATCAGAATATAAATTAAAATTAAAATTATTAACTGGTGTTAATGCCTCAGTAAAATTATGGAACTTAATGCCGGGGTGGATTGCTAATAGTTGGTGGATGTCTGAGTCCTGTGTAAATATAATTATATCTGCATCCAAATTGTCAGCAACAAAGTCAGCCAACAAATCATCTGCTTCCAAATCTTTTGTATAATGGCCAATAAAGTTCTTACGCAATTTCATAGCATCTAAATTAAGTGCTTCATAATCTACTCTGATATCTCTGTTGGTGTATACTCCAGCATCATAATCTTCAAGTTTAGTTTTCGGAACTCGGTTAGCCTTATAATTTTGATACAACTTTCCACGGTGGTTACGTCCATTACTGCCATCCCAACAAACTTGGACATCACAATTACTGTAGCCTGCCTGATTGATTCTCATCTGTATGTAATTAAGATCTTGGAATACTGTGCGCCTAACTTTATTTAAAAAGTGTGCATAATTCATCTTCTTACGCTCTACTTTTTTCATCCATCTGGAAAATCTACCTTTTGGTGCCCAATGTTTGGCCATCCGTGATACGAAGAAACCGCCGTCAAGCAATACCAATCTTTCAGTCACGCACATTATTCAGTCGGGGACTTACTTATATCTTCCTGTTTCTTGGAAGTTAAAAGTGATAGAACTCCATAAACAAGTAGACCACCACCAATAACAACTCCTGCAAAAGCCTTTAAGGGGTCTACATCTTTTATACCAATTTGTTCTAATGTTTTAGTTACTTCTTTTACTTGTTCAGTTTGAGTTTCAATAACTGGTGCGGACTCGTCCCAGTCTGCGGGTTTTGGCACAAAGATATTCCAAGTTTTATTTAGTGTTGGTGTGCCACATTCAGCGTGTGCTGCTAAAGATTTAACTGTAACTACCCACATTCCGGGTTTAGTGATTTTGAATTGTTTCATAGTTGGATCAAATCTTATATTAGAACCACTGGTTGTTCTATCAGCAGTTCCTGCTAATTCTGTATCATACATTGAGACTCCATCACAAGTAATCTTAATGGCTACTTTATGCCCCCTTCCATTAGCGTTGTGGAATACAGTTCCACCAAAGTCATCAAAACAACCCTCTCCCGATGTTGTCCCAGTTCCTGTTCTAAACTCCCTTTTTAATACTGCATTCATTTGATTGCCTACAGGACTATAATTTGTCTCAGCCATATGTTGGCCCTCTTCGGCACAAAATGGATTATATTTACCACAAGTTTTTTTAGCAAGGGACTTTGCTCCACTCGCAACCCAAATAACTGGTTCAACAACTACATTAGAAACTGCAGAGGTAACTCCATATCCAACAGAATAAACATAAAATTGCCCACCTGCTGAAGCACAATCCCCAAACCCACTACAATTCGCAACATTTTGTTGTAAAGTTACTAAACCCTCAGTTACAGTATCTTGCCACTCATCAGGATCTGTAATGAACTTAAGTGAACCATCAAGAACTGCGCCAACACATCCAAGACCTGCTGTGTCAGTTCCAACAAATGAAACTATGATGTTGTCTGCGCCGGGGGTTAGGCCACCATCGTTTCCAATATCTGTAGTGTATACCCAAACTTCGTGTTTGGAATCGCAAATATAGCCGTCTGAAGTGACGTTTTTTCCTGCTCCGCCTACTTTGGTCACCTTGGTTCCAAAAATACCATCATCTAAATTAGTCATAGTAACACCTCACAAAATACTCCAAATTAATATTCCGACAACTACTGAACCTGCTGCAGCAAAAGCAACATAATTTTTATAGATTTCGTTTTTATAATAATTGGCCACTTCTTGATTTCCTGTCAAATTAGTCAATAAGTCTGAACTTTCTTCTATTGCTTGTGCAAAGGAAACATTGATACCATAAGAATGGGTATATCCAACTATTGGGAAACTACAACCATATTTATTCTGGTCAATAACTCCAAATCCTTCAATTAGGTATTGTTTGGCAAGTATTGCTGCATCGACAACTGCTGCAATTACAGAACCTGCTTTGGCAGCCCTTGCTGCCCAAATTAATCCTGCCCATCCTGCTGCAGCACCTGCTGTTAAGACAGATGCAATAATCATCAGACCTATTTCTGCAACCATTGGAGCAATATCTTCATAAAAAAACTTATCGGATTTATATTCTGTATCTTGCTCTCCATGACCAGAATAACCATAATGAGCAGAAAAAGTATATGCTGCGTCTGGCCAACGAGCATCAATTGGAATAGAACCTCCTGCTTTACCCTCAGCATCAGTTTCTACTGTGTCTGACCATATGGATACAATTGCCAAATTAAGATCTAAATATTTTTCAATTAATGGTTTTAAAACTTCAGCATTACCTGCTGCAATTTGTTCTTTCTGTGCTTCATTGAGTTCACCCAATATTCTGTTGATCAGTAAAGCCAAATATTGAGTATCTAAATAAGTTAAGTCTAAAGTGGCCCTATCAGAAGCCCCAGATTTATCGTCAGCAAGGGTTTCGATTTCCCATTCAATAGTGCTACCTTGAACTACCTTATCAAAAACAATTATTGTGTCACCATCTTTTTCTTTTGAGGTCCATGGGACTTCTTGGTCTGTTGGGTTTTTTACATTTACTCGTGAAATAAAATTAGTTTTACAAGCCATTGAACCTGTTGCATCAATATACCACTTACCTGTATTTATTCCAGTGGGTAATTTACTACCTTTCTGTTCAGACCAGCCCATGTTATTCACTCCTTTGAACTGGAGAATAATCCTATTTTGGATAAAATTGATACTGCAACTAATCCACCAACAGCAATACCACCATAAGTGATTACTTTACCGATCATTCCCAATCTATCTGCTGCTGCTTCTTGACAAGTGGTAACATGTTCTGTGAACTCTGGAGTTCCGGGTTCTAAATCTGCTGCTTCTGCCTTTTCATCACAATCTTGGCCAGTGCTCGATTTTACCCAAGCATCTAAAGCATCGCTATCCAAAAAATCATTAAACATAACTACTGCTGTTACTCCTAAAACACCGGCACCAATTACTCTTTTCCCAAACTTATCTAATGAGGATTCTGGAAGTTCTTTCATGGCTTTTTTTACACTTTTGGCAGTGGCTTTATCTATCGGTGCTTGAGCAAACTCTTTCAGATTCTTTCTAAAAAGTTTTTCCATTACTTCTGGACCTGCGCCTTCGGGCAATTCCTTTGCTGTTTTTGCTGCTGCTTTCCTGATCATTCGGTTAGTAACCTTTGTCTCGAGTTCTTCTCCTACTTCTGTCCCAATCGTAGTAACGAGTTCTTTCCCGACTTTGGCCTGTATCGTTGTTGCTGTTTCTTTTATTGCTTTCTCCACACCCGCTTGGGCACCCCCACCTACGATATCATCTACGACAGTGTTATACTCTCTTTGGGATGATGGATTTAAGCGACCATAATTAGATGGTAGGGTCTGACCCCAAACGTGACTCATACCTAAATATGGTATACACAACTATTTATATTCATCGGATGTTATTAATCATTAGAAAAGAAGACCCACCGGCTTAAATCGCCACCAATAGTCCCATCATTAATTTGTTCCAAAAATATCTGTAAATCGTCAAATGAATCAAACATAAAATTATAATCCATAATACCGAATAACCAATTAGGTGCATTACCTCGGCCTCCCTCGATAACTACTAAAGTTGGTTTTCTCTGAGCCAATGAGTTTAATAATTCGTGTATTGTTCCGAACATTCTGATGTCTGGATTTAGATAAATGATTAGGAAATCTGAAACGTCCACCATTCTTAGGTCTACATGAACAATATCTTTCATTCGTTGAGTCAATTCAAAATAACGTCCTGTTTCCTTTAGATTCATCATTTTCTTTTTCTCTTCTTCAATTTCTTTATACTGAGCATAAGCAAGTGGTTTTTTGCACGGATCAAAAACAGTGATTCCAAGTGGTTTCAAAAACTTAGTTAGTTTGTTTCTCCAACCGACTCCATCATCTTCTGCAGCATCAATTGGCCCTGCCAAATAACAACGTAAACCATTTAATCTTTCCATCAGAAATCTCTCCATTCAGACAAAACAATATATCTAACAACATACCAATCTGCTACTTCACCATCAGTAGCATTATCACTACCATCGGCCATGATTCTCAAAGTGAGATTACCAGTATAAGAATAGTTATCGGAAACTACTAAAGTATGATTGATTTGACCTGATGATGATTTATTGGTCCAGATAACTGTTTCGTTATCGTCTAAGATAGATACATTAACAGAACCTTGTTCCCAAAATAGTGGTTCGTGGAATCCAGCACTCATGTTTACTTCTACCCACACAGACATATTGGTTCCATTGAGGTTGACTTGAGTGGAATTACCTATACCCATAGGAGCCAAATTATTGAATTGATATGCATCACTGTGATTATATTCAGAAGTTTGTGGCTCTGGACCTACTATTGGCATTTTATCTAACTCTTCGCCCAAACATCCACTCATTCCTGATAACACCAAGATTACTACTAATAATATATTCTTCATAATATCACCTCTTGTTTGCTCCACAGTGACGACAGTATAATTCAGAATAAGAATGATTCTCACGAGTCCATTTATCTTCTGGAGGGCATTCGTCTGCACAAGCAAAACGAGCATCTTTTTCTTGCCTACCAATTTCTTTTAAAACTTGTAATGTCTGTTCCTCTAAAACTTTCATCTGTTCATACAGTTGACTAATCTTAAGTCTTCGTGGGTGATTCCTACTATCCATAAAATCAATTACTCCAAGCACTGATATATACTTATTTCTTTTTCTTGTCAATAATATCTACATGGGTCGGAAATCCGGGTGTTTTGTGATATCTTTGATCTACACAACGAATGTGAACTCTACGACCTTCTCGCAATAAAGATACGTCCGCAGAATTAATCAATTGGTTGCAGACCAAACAATATTCAAAAATCATACAAGATACCTGATGTTGGCTACCTTAATAAGACTTATCATAAATTAGTGCATTATAATTTAATGCAGATACCCTAATTCCATTTATATTTAATTTTTTGATTTCAATCGTGTTATCTGTGATAATCAATAGTGGTGGGTTCTTACGATATATGTATGAAGTGACTGGAAACAACTTAATAATGTCTTCAAAAATGTTGCGAATATATATTTGTTTGCCGCCAATGGTTACTGGGACTGAAGATACCACTCTCCAATCAGAACCGGGGGATTTCTTTCCTGTCCACAAATCACCTGTGGAGGTGTTGACCCACAGTTGTTCTGTATCTGTAGTTGGCATTGGTGGCATTGGGTTGCCTCCGCCACCTCCGCCTCCGCCTTTGCCGGGTTTTCCTCCTTTGCCGGGTTTTTTACATGTTGGGCACGGGCCGGGTTCATCGCCGGGTTTGCCGGGTGCTGGCTTGTCACCGGGTTTTCCGGGTTTATCACCGGGTTTGCTACATGTTGGACAGTCACTTGGAGGCATTCTTGGTTGCGTTGGATTCCAGTCAGCACCAAAATCTCTTTGCATATTTTGAACACGAGAAACTAACTCAACAAAGTTAATATCTCTTTCAATCGCTCCTTGATTCTCTGTGCCTTTATTTTCATCCCATAGTATGTATAAATCTTCTAATGCAACTTCAATTTCTAAACTGCTTCTGATCTGGGCATAATAATTGGCTTGTTGATAAATGCGGTTTATTTCTCCATCATCAATAGACCCAATATCTTCTATTGGTTCATCCAATATATATTTAAAATATTCTTCATGGCTCACGACTTCAGGTGTATCCATAATTCCATTTACAAATCCTGAAAGAACTACTAACATCTCTTGGAATACTTGTTGACGATTTGCCGGGGTGTCACCTATTTGTTCCAACAACATCGACACATCTGGGAATGTTTCATCTTGTTCCCTAATGGCATCTGCTAATGCAGATAATTCATCACTATCTAAATCTATTTCTTTATTATCGGTCCAACGACCTTGACCATCACGAACTTGTTCAGGATTATAATTGGCTTCAAAGGATTCTGCCTCCATTTCTTCAACAGAAATTAAATCCCAGCCTCCGAAGGGTTCTTGGAGAATGTCCATTAGTCTTGCTTCAATGGCTTCATGAATTAAGTCTTCATCATTAACTATGTGAGTAGGTATTTCAAGAGTAACATATTTCCAAGGTTGGTTATCTTCCCGTTCCACATAAACCTTAACTTTTGAAGTAGTTGCTACACTTTCTGAACTAAAATTATCTTCTGGATGGTGTCCATAAAAAGTCTTTCCAACAATTTCTGAAGAAAATGATTCTTCGTCTACTAAACTAAATGTATACGGCTGTGTAGTCTTATTAACTTTAAATATATCTGGCATCCTAATTAAACGATTACTTAGTGCGACTCCATTATATGGTCGTCCCGAACCACTCGAGTCAGGAAGTGATGGAAGTATTGATCTCGATGTGCTTGGCCCATTTGTTTTGAGATACTCAATAGCATGTGGTATCCATCTTTGCTTACGTCCTCTGGTAATCTTTTTACCCTCACGAGGTCTAAATCCTTCAGCATTCTTAAGATAATCCATATATCCACAGGTGCATCCTGCAATAGTAGCACCAGATCCAGAACAATTCTCACAAAGTTCCGATTCTGCATTCATAGTAGCAGACTTTTTCTTAGCCCAGTTCACTCCTGCGCTCCCACCCCAAAGATTCCAAGCAATAGTTCCGGCTGTTGGTCCACCATCGGGCATCTTTTTACTGGGATTATTGTTTTTACGATGGCGATTAAATGCTGACATTCGACGAACATCATGACGACTTACAGATCCTGATGATATCTTACGGGCACGGGTAACTCCTGAATCAATGCCTTGAGATTTGGCCTCTGAAGGGGACATGCCTCCACGACCCCATTCTTTTCTTTGGGATAATCCCTTTTTGGCTGCCGAAACTGCTGATGCAGGTGGTTTGTATGATTCTGCTCCAGCCATCCAGCGTTGAGACTTTCCTGATTTCTTAACCTGCCACATATTGCCATCGTTGCCTCGCATTCGAGTTCCGACCTTTCGCTTAGTAGCGGAAATTGTTGGTGCTTTACGACCCCCTCTGGTTGCGGCACTTCTCAATGAGTTTGGCTTGGCTTTCTTTTTGGCAGGTGCCTTCTTCTTAGAAGCCTCTATTAAATCCCATTGTTTATTATATGAGTCAATTATGGCTTTAGCCTTGGCGAAATCAACTGCTTTATTCAATTTTATTCTCCCACTATCATTAGCATAGGTTAAAAATGTAATAGTCTTCGTTGCAGAATTATACGAAATAGGAGTTCTTTTTGTTTTCCATTCTTTTGAATGAACTCGCATCCACCCCTGATTCGTTTCAGCCCCAACAAATATAGTCCCACTATCATCCTTTAGATCATCACTCATATAAAGTTGTAGATAATAGTGTTCATTCTTCTTCCTTTGAGCATTAGTGAACTTGATTTTACCCCCCCAGAGATAATCAATTTTTTCTGCGTTATTTTTACCTTGTGAAAAAATGTCCAATGTTTTTGCAGTAGTTTTTGGGGCTTCAAAAGATTCCTCTGCTCTTTTAATTAGGTGGGCATTCATGTGTCCATTAAGACCACGGAATGAATCAAATTGTTTTCCACATACTTTACAGGAAACAGCCATAAACTATTTAGTTACTCACAACTACTTATACTTATCTTTCCATGTGTGGCAAAATAGCCAACTCTTTTCCCTTGGCTTCAACCATAATATCAATACAATGGCCATAGGTAGGTGGGATGGAATTAACAAGGATAGAATGCTTGGGAGTGGGCTTCTCGTTGCCAACGTGCAACTCATGAGACTCAGAATAATGAACTGTGGGGATAATGTCATCAGGCCATGTGCTCATAGCCAACTCTAAAGCCTCTTGCTCGGACAAACCGCCAGTGCAAAACTGATGGTGATGATAGTCAAAGACAATAGGAACGCCAACCACGGAGTAAACGTGGTCATACAAATCCTGCACGGAGTAAAGGCTGGCACGGTCATCATTCTCAACTGTAAGCCGAGCCTGTGTAGATGGTGCAAGACGAGCAAAGTTAGCACACCAACGCTGCAAAGCAGCCTGTGGTTCGCCGTAAGCACCACCAACATGAATGTTAATCTTAGAATTGTGATCGGCTGGGAGGCCGAGAGCATCGCAAATAGAAGCAGTGGCATCCAATTCTGCAATAGCCTTGACTACGACAGACTCATGAGGTGAAGCAAGAACATTGAATGGGCCGGGGTGGAAACTCAAACGGTGATTGTGGTCAAGTGCATACTGGCCAGCGGTGCGAAGCAACTCGGAAACAGGTGCATACTGGTCGAGGTCAGTAATAGCATATGAAAAGTCAGGGTGGGCGATAAAAGGTAACATCTCGGAAGACATACGAAACAAAGTGATTCCCTTGGCCTCATTCCACTCCAGAATGGTGCGTAAATCACGAACATTAGAAGCAACAAGTGAAGCGATATATGGTATGCCCTTCTCGTGAGCAGTAGCCAAACGTAAAGTCCGATTAGTAGTGACTCGCTGTTTTTTAGGAACTGTTTCCCCACCCAATGTGGAGTTAATACAAGCATAGCCAAGACGGTTGGGTGACATAATTATACCTGTAGTTAGCACCTATATAAAGGCACTGGTCAGATTATCGGTTTTTTAACTCCCATACTTCTATGTAAATATCAGTCCAACTATCTAAACGCATCACTCTTTTGAAGTAGTATTCAGAAGCACACAATTTACAATCAATTACTGGTTCAGGTTCTTCTTTAAAGTCTCCAATAATTTCCCCTTCTGTGCATGGGCAAAATCGACTAATGGTGTATGTCATTAGTATTAATAGTTAAAACTTCAACTATTTGTAGTTTGATCTTCGTCAATCCATTGTTGGAGAAGGTTCCACCAGACGTCATAGTAATGATAAACGGGAATTAAATAGATAGTTAAAATTAAATTAATTGGTCCAGATTGGAGAAAATATCTATCAGACCAATCGCCGGGGTGTGCTAAGAAAAGGAATATTAAAATTACTGGTTGAATCAAAATTAGACCATAAATGGGACGGATTGCAGATTTAATCCATGCCTTCATTATTTCAACCCCAAATCTGTGTTTTATATGAATTGGTATCTCTATCAAAGTGTAGTAATGAAAGTGTTGGGCGACTTGGTATTCTTGCCTTGTTGTTATCCCATGCAATTAAAAAACTGGTGAGTGCTGTTGTGAGTCCAGTAACATAAACATTGACAGCAGAATAATCATGGTCTTCAAAGTCTTGTTGGTCTATCCATTGGCGAGCATGATTTGTTAGCCCATCAAAATCCATTGGGGCTTCAATAAGACTCCAGATAAAATCTTTTACTGGCATTTCATGTCTTGCTTCACAAAGTCCTACGTTTACTATTCTGCTCATAAAATAAAAGAGTTGTGATTACCCTTATAAACATTATTCAAAGAATGTGTGATATGCCAAAGTCCACATTAAAGGAACTGAGTCACCACCTAAGATCCACAATCGCTCCAACCGATTGGAAAACCCATCAGCCACTCCACGAAATTGGCTGGAAGCCTGCTCTGGGATAGCGGCACTGAAGTGTGGGGAAGATTCCAAGATTTCGGACCAAGATTCAAAATCCCGAGGTGGTGGAGGGTGGGGAAATCGCAGGAGGAACTTTTCAATTCGCTCCAAATCCTGCTGGCTGTCGGTAGGTTGTCTGGAGCCTTCCCGTCCTTCATCTTTTTCATTGTTCTCTCCATACCCGATGAACCCTTCCAATCCCTGTGACTTGGTGTTGGCCATAGGTTTCCCTTCATTATCTCTGGTGAGTGCCATAAAGATTCTTTTGCGCCCATGTGTGAATCCGATATCCCTTGCTGAGATTTCTTCAACCTCCACTTTGAAACCCATTGATTGAAAGATGCTACAGATTCTAATAAATGGCTCTCGCTGTTTGAGAACTTCGGAACGCATCTCAAAGAGTGCTCTTTCGGGTTGAACTTCTTTAAAGATTCTTTCAACGGATTCCAATAAAGCGGTGTCTTCAAGACCCCTATCGATGAATGAGCCAATGATGAAATCCACTTGTTTACTCCAAGATATGCTGTTGAAGGTTTCAATCTGATCCCAGATAGGAACTTCATGTAAGTTGCCTGATTCCATGTTCTTGATGAGGGTGGCCACTGCATAAGCCCGTTCTTCAATGATACAAATGGGATTGAATGCTGACCCAATTGCCAATCTGATTCCCAAGAGGGGGCCTCCACACCCGGGACGTAAAGCCAACACATTCATAATTCTCCTGATGGGTTCTATTGTCAACCACCTATATGTAGTTTATTAATACTGTTGGGTATAAAGTGCGTGGCTCGAAATATTAAAGCACTGGAGGAGCCGGGGTGTCGGCCCAGATTCATCCAATCATAGTTTCCATATTCAGGACTGACTACAGTAGTTAATTCCTCCCATACTTCACTGAGGGTTTCGTGAAGGGGTGAAAAAGGAACTCCTTCTATGGGTGTCATAAGTTTCAAAAGGCTTGTGTTCCTGCTATCCCAATTATCAATAATTGGGGTATTGTAGAAAGCATAAAGTTCAACATTGGATTTGGGATTATCTACTACCCAAGTAGCAGCAGAAACACCGCCAACGCCATCTGGAAAAACTACTATCCAAGGAATTGCGGTATCGCTGGTATCTAAGCCCATTTTGTAAAAAGTCGTTTCACTCACCTCACCTAATGGCTGCCATACCCATACATTGGAATCAAACCGAGGATGATATCTCATTCAATCACCTGTTTGTTAATACTGTTATAGAAGGTTCTGCCATCAAATAAAAACAACACTCGTTCAGAATTACCAGTATTTTGATATGTTAAGAATTGTATGGGAACATTTATGTTAGCATAACTGTAATGTGACGGTTCAGATAATGAATCATTAAAAATATCATCTATTTGTTCATTAGATAATGACAGCAGATAATCCTTCATACTCGTGTAACCATCAGCATTGTCGTAAATAACTTGATTCCATAACTTAATAATTGGTTCGTTAACATCTATATCCGCCTGAGCCCGGGCAAGATGGGATGACTTCTGTGGGTCGAACGTATCTGTTAGTTCCCAGCGTATACCAATTATTTGATTGTAATCTTTGGGTTTGTATAATAGAAACTTTGGTGTTCCCATTCCTATTTTAAGTAAACGGGCTCCTTTACCTTGCCATTCCTCTCTCCAATAGTCAGCATTATCACTATCGTTTTTTATTTTCCAACGCCTCATGCATATAACTTTTTGTTTTAGTTACTTATATTTTGTCAATTCCTCAAATATAAATAGTTGTAAGCAATAAGTATAATTTATGGGCTCCAAGGGTAAACAATATGGCCCGGAGGGGGAGAACTACTCAAAGTATGGACTCACTGCTTTTGAGAGAAGACATCGTAAACTCCTACCAGAGATTTGGTATAAAAACTATTATGGTTTGCTGGGTGGACCTAATATGGTTAAACCAGACCCTGAGTATGTAAACTCAGAAAATGGACACATAGATGGAAATATTGTTATGTCTCGATCAGTATGGCCAATCGGCCATAGAGTAGATACATGGAAGGAGGCTTTTGATTATATGTTGGCGAGCCACAAATTAAAGAATTATGTGGGAGAACTTGGACGCACCGTTGGGGCAATTAATAAAAAATGGGAGACAAATATAGATGCTCAAGGGCCATTGACTTGGAGTAAAAGAGGTATCAATAAATCTGTGTCTAATAAACCAGAACTTTGGATGGCTGTTGGATATATGAGTTCTCAGGGCACTATGACTTTTAAAAATATGGGCATGATGTGGTCAGATGGAACTTATGAACTTGGTGATGCAGCATACAATCAATTTATGGGTCAAATAGTTCCACCACCTTCAATCAATCAACAAGTGATTAATAGGCGAGTAAACTAACCCAGACGTTTTCCAACAGCATATATTCTATTTTGGGGCTGGTAATGTTGTATCATATTTAAAATCTGTTGTCCTGTATAACTATGACCAGTTGATGATTGAGCAACGTTGCTGTCCTTGTTTCTATAGGCCAAATCATAAACCAAAATTGGATCTGTTACGAAATACATTTGGCTGGTGCTATTAGATTTTTGTTCCCAAACTGAAAATAAACACCACTCTGGATTGTGTGGGTCTTTTGCAATTAATTCTGTGTCGATGTCTTGCCAATATATATTATGAAACATTTTAATCCCTCTTCAATAGACATCCCCGTTGGACTCTATCTTTGTGTCTTCATAGTCTGCTGCTACCCTTCTATATAATTCTAACTTAGAACCTTCTAATGCACCAATAACATCATTGATGTGCTGATAACATAATCCTTTACGCTTTAAGTAATTAATTACTAACATAGTAACCACGTAGTTCATTTGTCCAGCATTATCTATTTTATCTGCTACTTTAATCAATTCAGGTAAAAACTTATCTCTATCGGCATCCTCTATATATGGCATCACTAAGCCCCCACGAATCCAACTAATCCCAAACCAATGATAATAATCAAAACTAATATTGCTAAACGATTATTGGGTTTTGGAAATGATTCTTCATCCAACCATGGGTTATCTTTAGGCATACTACTCACCAAGATCCCACTCAGTAACTAAGTCTACCAATGAACCAGTAGGTGCATCGGCAAGAACATTAGGATCTATATCTTCTAAAACACTTGGTATAATAACAATGGCTTGTCTATCGCATAATGATTCCAAATGTGTATTGATTTTTGTCAATGTAAAATTAGTCCTAAGCATTTGGGCCAAAACTAAAATAACCAATAAGATGTAGTAGAGGGACTCCATGATTTCTATAGGTGAAAGCACCCATATATAACTTTAGGGTCATGGTTTATAGCCAGCAGATGGATTGGATTGATCTACAAATGAAATTACTTGTGATTCCCCATTTTGAATATTATAGACTGACAAATATCCCATCTTTGGTTTATACCCTAACATCCTCATGAAATCGGATTGTCCTTGGAATGTTGAAGAAACAATTAATTGTGTTCCTCGATATGGTTCCATCTGATGTGCGTGTGTGTGACCAGTCACAAATATATCTGGCTTATCTAAAATTACCATTTGGTCTGTCTCTTCGGGAGACAGAGCATTTCGCTCTCCCCACATGGGAGCCAAGTGCCGATTACGCAACATCTCTTTCATAGCCTCTGCTGGATTTTCATATGTAACGTGGGCCATACGTGGAACCATGTCATCAATACCTTTGCCATGATATGCCAACAAATCAATCCCTGATAGATTTACTCTGGCTGGGTTGCCCATATGTATTGCATTGTTAAACTTCCTTTGAACTGAGGTTTCTAAAACTGGCTGTGGTTCTGCCGGACGCACAGCATCGTGATTTCCGGGCAATATAACTGGTGTCATATGTGCAGGAAGTTTATCTAACTGACGAGCAAAGAACTCATATTGTTCATAGACATCTGTGATTGACAAATTGTTGTCTTGACCGGGGTAAACTCCAATACCATCTACGCAATCACCTGCAAAAACAATATATTTAATATTGAGTGCAGTTGGGTGGTCACTATTAAGCCAGTCCATCATACGATTCCATTCCTTTGTTAAGAAATATTTAGAACCAATGTGGATGTCTGAAGCAAATGCAATTGAAACAGGATCATAATCTGCACCCATCTTACGAGGTGTATCTAAAAACTCCGGATATTGAATGAAGTCTACAATAAACAAATCACCATCTTTTATAAACTTGCCAGACACTCCAATTACATTGTCTGGAAGTAATGTATCAATGGCTGGATTTTCTTTAGGAATGAATACAGCCATAGAACCTGTCTTGTCCTCTAACTCTACCATACGACCACCAGATTTAGTTCGTCTGATGTTGGAAACTATTCCGATGATATTGATAACTCTATTTTTGAATACTAACTTGTCCTTACGCACTTCGTTAATGTTGGTGGTCTCTTTGAAACCCCACTCATATCGTAGAACTTTTTTAAGTGTTTCATACCGTTCCGAAAACAGATTTATAATGTCACTAAGTTTCCCTGACTGTTCTGACTGGCCAACAATTGGACCTTTCTTGACATTATCTGAATACTCGCTGGCCTTGGCACCCCATGCGCCTTTAGCCTCATTGCTTTCGCTAAACTTGAAGCGACGAGTTCCCATAATAATCACTCTTCAGGTGGTGGTGCGATATCCAGTTGCTCAATCAATTGAACTGTTGCCTGTTCAGATTCCTCTTCAGATTTGCACCCAGTAATCACACACTTACCTGATGAGAACACAAGACAAACAGACTTTGGTTCGTCAATACGATAGATAAGGCCGGGGAAAACTTCAGGTTCATACTCAGTCTTTTCAAAAGGCATAGTCAAGATTAAATGTGATAGGTCAAGATCGTTGCCATATTCATAAGTGACTACAATATTCTGGATGATAATGTCTTCTTCATCATATGGCCACATTTTATAACCATTTTCAGTCAAATCATTGTGGAGAACTTTTAGTCCTTCTGCTACATCTGCTTCGCATTTTGCACCTGTTACAACAGCCTTGCCACTACGGAATAATAGGATGCAAACCTTTGGGGTTGCTACTCTGTAAACCATTCCGGGGAATTGTTCTGCTTCGTAGGTGATACCCAACTTGTGGGAGACATCATACAAATCAATGCTGTCGGTCAATTGTGTGCTGGCTACCATATTTACTATGTTACTCATAAAAATAACTGTCTGCTTCTACCCTTATATACTTACCTATCGCAGTGGACACATTTGATAGACTCTAAAGAAATATATTGATTACAATTATTGCAAATATTAAAACCTTGTTGACGAGCAATTTCTTTTTGTAATTCCCTCATATCAGAACTCGAATCATCTGGCCGAGGGCGGTGTCGCTCTGTTTTAATTCTAATTTCCCTGCTGGGTTTTTTACGCTTTTCACCTTTACGGCGTTGTATCTCTTCACCCATATTAACACCAGTCTGACATTGAATATTCAGGGATTATCCCCATGTCTTGAAGTTGTTTCCAAAATGGGCCCAAACTTAATGCTTTGATAACAAACTTACGTGATACCTTAGATGCATATTTTAAATCTACTTCTTCTAAAGATAATTCTATATAATCTAATAGATTGCGTGAAGCGAGTTGAATATTGAAATGTAATTCTGCCAATGACATACTTTGTTTATCCTTGTTATCAAAACTGGATTTTATGATGTCCATTACTTCAGGATTAACTTTAGATTTTTCATTTGGTGACCAATCTTCAAATAGTAAATCATAGATCAATTTCTTGTCTTTATCTATGTTGGTCATAACTGCACCTGTGCTTTACTACTATTTAGTGATTGCTACGACCCATATATATCTTTACTCGACGTAATTAGATAGATGCTCGCTAATATCATCTTCAATATTTAATTGAAGTGCAAATACCCAAACCATACAATCCGATAATAGGAAATACTCTAAAAGTTGTGAATCATATTCCTGAGTATCCATCTCAATTGTGTGATATACTACTTGGGCAACAAACCTTTTTACGATGTTATTATCCAATAAGTGTAAGCATAATTTCTTTTCCCAGTTATTGGTCATAGACCACCCACCTTCATCATTATACTCGTCAGGACCTTCTTGGAAAAAACACACTCCTATCTGATCATCAATCCAATTATCTAACAGATCTCGCATCTCTACAGTTACCAATTCTAATGATGGACTGTCTAATGTAGACTCCACGTATTCTGCCCACTCGATGCTTCCCAATGATTCTGATAGCCTGTGGAATAATGGTTGCCAATTTATTAATACTGCTCCTCTCTTACTCCCAAGATACACATTATAATCTTCAATCTCCATTCTTTTTAGAAACTGTTGAATAAATGATACTACAAATGGCTTTTTAAAATTGTCGTCCGAAGGAGCGAGAGAGTTATATGCCTTCCAGATTGCTTCAAAAGATTCTGTATTTGCTGGAGCGTCATATGCACCCATGTAATATATTGGTTCTGGAAAAATATCACTATCATCAGAAAAAACATAAAATACTCTTTGTAATTGGGTCTCCCTAATGCCAACCTCTTTTTCATAACTAATTCCCTTTATGGCTCCTCGTGTCCACTTCCCTCGCAATATGGTTTTTTTATCTGTATCTTTTCTACCAACTATCCTTTCAGTCCAATAAATTAAATTATTTTTCTTTAATGAATATAGGTTAAATGGATTATTTTTTATTACTGATGATACTTTTTGAATACTAATGGGATTACTCCAATTTATCTTAAGGGTTTCTATTAGGTCATCTGGAACTACGTAATACTCAGTTATCATATTTGGTAAACTGGCTCGTGCCGATACCTCATTATCAAAAATCCAGCCCTGAAGCGTCACTTTTACTTGTTCATCTGTGGGGGTTACCATGATACCATCCCACAGATATGGTCTTGGGCGATATCAGTCAAAATATTTGTTCCGATTCCTAAAAGTCCCAAACCAATAATTGAATATAATATAAACTCTTTGGCTTCGCTACCCTTATTAATTATTTGGTGCGTATGGTGTGTTGCTAAGAGAGAACCAAGAATGAATAAACCAGTCCCTACAATCAATAGGCTGTTACGAGAATCCATAATACAAATTGGAAGTTACAACTATTTATATTTACTGCCCGTCAAAAGTTGTTTTAATTCGTAAACATCCCAGTTTACTACACCATCTTTCGCCACCAATCCAGTTATTTTGTATAAGACTGCAGTGGTATCACTGCTTGCTCTACGATAATATCTTCCCTTATGTGGAATAGTGATATTGCATGTATCACAGCCCTCAATTGCCGCACCTTCATATGCAGAACAGTCTTCACATTGATCATAGTAGCGAGTTGGTATTACATTCATATTCATAAACACTGTAGAAAATGGTTGTGAGTCATGTTTATCAGGTGTGATATAAATATATGTATCATTAGCCGCACCTGCAATATCCATATTTTGTAAATAAATAACGCCCAGTTCTAATAATTTTTTATCGAGTATTGATGGTAGAAACTCCTTAGAAGGACCTCTAAAATATAAACCCACATTCGGAGATATATTTGTAACCTTGTTACCAACCATGCCAAAATATTCGAGGGCTGTCACAGGTCCAAACAAGCCACTATGGGAAAAGTCTGGGAGAACTTGTTCATAAATAAGATTATGAATATAAATATTATCAACAATCAACGAGAGTTCTTTTAAAACTATTTCATCTGGCATTGCATCTAATCCTCCACGAGTGACGCTGGGATTCAGTGCTTTTCCATCTATCCAAAGTTGTAATCCAGAATTGGGACTTGGAACATATGGCGGAGACATTATTATTATTATGTGCCCACTACTACTTATATTTGACG
>TARA_R110000851_G_scaffold57574_7_pt1 | contig 23042 bp, 34 predicted proteins | sample TARA_R110000851 | Tara Oceans TARA_R110000851 (sample SAMEA4397627) | marine metagenome | biome: Polar Biome; feature: [DCM] deep chlorophyll maximum layer (ENVO:01000326); material: water (ENVO:00002006), including particulate matter (ENVO:01000060) such as... | depth 17 m
ACGTTAATTTCATAATTTAATCCTTATTAACGAAATATCACCCAAAGAAATAATCTGCATCGGTGATGTCGTTTATGTCGTAAGTACCAATTTCGGGTATAGTTTCAACGTCTACTCCAACTTGTTCGGCCCAATCTACTAACGGATCATACTCGGTATACAGGTGTTTGAATGTACTACGTATAGCTACAAATAGTTCCTCAGTATTACCAGCATGTGTTCCAAAGTCGTCGTGTATCATTGCGTAGCTATCTAACTTCGTATGATTCACAGTTAAGACCATGTGTGTACTATCAATACTATGTACGAAATTCGGCGCTATACCATTACGTTGTTGTGTCCTATTAGGTGTGCCATCCCTGTTAAAGTCTCGCAACTGTAACATTATTGCACCATCTAATTGTGTAGACACTCGCTGATGTGGTACGTCTTTATAGTATTGATATACAGGGAATCCTAGTGGAGTTAACCACTGTATGTATCCACTCTTAGTGTTGGACTGTAGCCAATCCATAGCACCACGGGCTGCAATAACAATCTCCCCTATGGACTTCCATAAGATAGGTGTTAAGAACTTCGCGTATTCCCATTTGTGAATCTCTTCTAACTCGAACTTAGCCCAGTTGTCAGACACGTATTCCAATATGTACACTCGCGCCGAAGTCTGAGTAGCACCGTAAGGTAACGTCATAACAGGTCGTTTTGCACACTTCCTGTCTATACCTACTTTAAGCCACTTCCTTGCCCTTGGGTCGTCCATTGCTTCCAACTTTTCTTTGACGAGGTTGGCGACTTCTTGGTAGATGTCTTCGGGTTTGTTAGACGCTGTAAGATTCGTTGCTTTCGCCCCGATTTCGTCTCTGAGCATTGCTGAAAAATGTTGTAGTCCGTTGCAACTTCCGTCGAGTCCGACTGGTAATTGTCCTTCGGCATTTGGATTTCTCCCATAGTCACAGTCTGCCCATTCATAACAGAAAGCTAGGAATTGATACGGTTTGTCTGCATCACCCCATTCTCTGTACGATATAGGGTCAGATACTATTTGTCTGATAAAGTGTTCTTGTTCTTGAATCCAAGCCACTCTACCCTCATACGATAACTTATCGTTACCAAATGTGTTGGCCCCGTGTATCGCTAACCATTTCACACCATCCACACCTAACTTCACCTTGTTGGCAAACCTCAATAAACCTTTGGCTTGATCGGCACCCTGTGGTGATAGTCCTGCTGTTGCACAGTAGATACGTCCTCGGAAGTCACAGGTATACACGAAGTATAGTTTGTCCCAAGTACATAGCTCTTTAGCTAACTTATGGCTTTGCATAAAGGCTAGTATTTGGCCCTTACGTTGTTGCTCACGACCATAGCAACTCTTTGCTACCATCTTCCATTCCTTGACTTCTTCATGTTGGTCTTCAGTCAGGTCAACCTTTTCAATAGTCTTGAGGTGCTCTGGAAAATCTGGTGGTGTGATCTTTTCATTTGATGGCATACCAATACCAAGTCCACGTTGATATATCTCTTTTTGGACTTCTAACACTCGGCTGTTAATCTGCCACGCTGTACGTTGCATCTTGTTAACGGCAGTTAAGTGTTGTGTTGGTATGTTCTCTTTTACATACGCACGATGGTCTTTACCCTTGGTCTTGATGAATTTCATCCTAAGATCAATTGTATGATACCCACCATTTGTTAGTGATTCCCATGGACGAGGTGGAGCTTTGAGAGGTAAGTACATAGGGTTTAGTAACCCTCTTTCTTTCTCGAACTCTGCCGCCCATATATCGAAGTCTGGTGTGGTGTCTAATCTGTATAGACGCTTACCCCTGTTTACTTCCATATACGTGAATATCACATCGCCGTATACACCTAGTAAGGCACGTAGTACGCGCATACCTAGTTGTACCTTCTCGGTAGGGAGCCATTCAGCCCACTCTATCTCGAAGTCACCAAACTTCTTCATCATAACCTTGTGCTTATGCACGTAGTCTGTGACGTTCTGTTCAGCAAACGACTTACGTACTGTATCGTAGTACGCTGGATAAGATGCCTCGAACATCTGACACTTTAAGTCTGCTTCAATCCGCGAACCAATGTCTAATGTTACTTTTAAGAGGGTATTCTTCTCCTTTACCTGAAGTGCCTTTAGTACCGCTTTTAAGCCTATGTACGTCAGTTTCAAGTAATCGCCAGTGTTCGTAGCATCATCGTGTTTAGCGACTGAACGGACAACAGCATTGTACTGTGAGCCTTTCCCTACGCTCTTAGCAGTTACAATTTCTTTTAGATGCTCTGCTGCATCTTCTAACCTTTCTCTCACGAGGAATGACATCACATCAGTCGTGTCGTTTTGACCTTGATCGCGTAATCTGTCTTGGTTAGCGTAGTACCTTTCCGATCCTCTGGTTAGGCACTCATGTTCCCACTTTACTTGTGCTCCTAGGTTCATACTAACTTCCTTTTGGCTCTGACTGCTTTAGCTTTCGCATTTCGTTTTAGACGTTTCTGGTCTTCAGTCATGTGTGTGGGGTGGATTAATGGGAATTGTGGTGTCTTGTGTCTAGCTAAATACACACCTAGGCCGATTATATAGTCGGCGGCTGAGACACCTTTGTGTCCTAGATGTGCTTTAGTTTTGACTCTACCTTCAGCACCATTACACGAATTGTGTAAGGCACCACGGATGTAACCTGTATCGTGACAATGGTCTAATACAGGTCTATCCTTTTGGGTGAATGGTAGCAAACAGACTCCACACTTTTTGCCTTGTCTCTGAACTAATTGTTCTAGGACACTGGCTACTTGGTTTGGTCTGAGCTGTTTAGGCATTAGTCAATCTCACTCACTGCTTTGTCGAATCGAATTGCTTTGAATCGTGGTTCACGTAAGCTACCGTCTTTAAGACGTTTCATAGCTTTCACTTCCACAACCTTACCTACGATCAAGTCTTGGTTAGCCCACCATGAATCACGTTGGTCGTCTGACATACCTGACACTGAGTGGACGTTATTCGCTTTATCACGGACAAGTAATGCACCTAATGTACCTGCGTACTTACCTATATCCCTGCCTGCAACCATAGCAATCACTTCTAGGTCTAACGTCAATTCTTCCTTAATTTTCATCAGGTCAAAATTCCGTTTCTCAGGAGAATAAGGGGCGGCAGAACGCTTTAATATAACGCCCTCACCTTGCGCCTGCCAGACTTTATCAGCCTCGGCTTGCCATACTGTAGGTAGATTAGAAACTCTTAATACAGCGCTTCTATCCACTTGAGGGAGGTCTAAGCGATCCACAATTTCGTAAGCGAATTGCACACGTTTGTCGGCAGGCATATCGAATCTGAACTCATGTAAGTAGTCATGTACACGTAGGTACACACCTTCTGCTTGTTCAAACTTACGATTCAGAATCCCGTTTAATGTAGGGAATGAATTAATCTCTAATCCATCAATCATTATCTCGAATATCAACCGACCTCTAATGTTAGGTCTACGACTACGTATTAAATCTGACAACTCACGTAATGCAGGTATCTCACGCATAGCACGAGAATGTATCGTACTTGCTGGGAAGTCTAGGTAGCCATACCAACCATCATGCTTCTCGAATATCATGTATTCGTGACCATCATACTTAGGCTGCTTTTTGTCTTGTTCGGTGTGTAAGTGTAAGGCTTTCTGAGGTTTAATATCTACAGTCATACCCCTAACCCTTTACCCCAAAAGCCCATCGCTTTCATAACAGGTTTCATATCAGAGGATTGCACACCCATTTCACGGAAGTATGCTTTCAACTTACGTTTGTTAGTACGGGCACAGTCTGATTCTGTATCAATAATATGTACAGTTTGTGAACCGTTATTAATTACTTCGTTAACTGGTACTATGAATCGCATCTTTTAATTCCTCCAACATGTCTGTATACCATCGATTAACCGTATTCACCATCTCATCCTCTAGTTCCCAAAGGTTCAATCGTCGACTGACACGTTGCTCGTTTACAGTTAGTACTATTATTATTGCATCGTTTTCCACTGTGCGGACACTTACTTCTACTCGTTCACCGAGAAGTCGTAATGATTTTAATGCTGCGAACATATCAAATTCAACTTCTACATTAGCGAGGTTCATTTAATATCCTCGCTTCATCTTGACGTTTCAAGAATTGTAGGGCTGCTATACGTTGGTGTTTTGATGGTTTTAGGTGTAGACCTAACCCGTTGATGTACGTTATAACGTCCCAAAGGTTGTCGTTACGTTGCATCCAGAGTAGGTAAGCCTGTTCAATGAAACGCTCCATAGCTGTTACACCATAGTAGTCTGCGTACAAGTACCATACACGGTTACAGGCTTCTTTGTCAGTAGTCACACCATCTAGTACGATTACTGCTTTACCTTCACCACATAGACCTGAACCATCTTTACGAGGTTTACCACCTTTTAGTGGTTTATACACGTCCAACATGCCGTTGGTAATCTTCTCAAGTCCTGGTATGTTGTCGGCTGTGTCACCCATAATCATTTGGTGCCAGAACCATGAACGGCCCTCACCAACTAACTTAGGTTTAACATTACCCACTTCGCGGTATTCTGTTTTACCATAACCTTTCACGAAGTACATACGACCGGTCTTAGCATCACAATGCCAACCTTGTCCCATCCATAAGTCTTTATCACCTGACATAATTACAGATGAATCCCAACCATATTTCTTGATACGTGCATGTTGACGTTTAATCATTTCATCGTCAGCTTCGTAGAATAAGTTGAAAAATGCCGATGAATGATTAGCTAACATGTGACGTAGCTCTCGGACGCGTACCTTAATTGATGCGTCTGGGTCACGGTTTTCTTGGTACTGTTTTATAGTGGCCATACCCTCACGACCAGACTTCTCGCCCAAGGTGATGTGTGCCATTACTGTTTCGCTACCAGACAAAGCTCGCTTCATTTCGATGTGGTCTAGCAGATGTTTAAAATCGTGTGATGCTGTCTTTTCTAAGTCTGCTACTTCATAGCAAGCGAAGTCTGCGTCATACTGAAGTTCTCGGTTGGGGACTACTTTACGTGCCATAGTCTCTGACTTAGCAGCCGCCTCACCTAATTTTTGGAAGTCCATAATTAATCCTATTTCTCTAATTCGGCTAATAAGCGGTTTAATTCCGCTAAAGTGTCACCCCTTGTAGTAGTATCGAGCACGAAGATTATTTTATGTAGCCTAGATATAACTTTACCATATAAGTCTTGGTGTATAGCCCGTGCTACTTTCATTTTAAACCGTCCGTTGTTTACTTCTTCCGTGTGAACAACCGTCCTCCATAGATTAACATTTAAGGTTTCTCTAATAGTTGACGGTATAGTCGTTACGTTTAGGTGCTCTGATCCACTTAAGGTCATTTGTGTGTTGTAATCATCTAACACATACGTCTTGTTTGTGGAAAACATACCATCTTCTAGCATGCGTTTAGTAATCATAACTACACCTTTAATCTAGTGTGGGAACGTCCGTAGCAGGTTGCACCATTTCAGGTGTCACTATGACAGTCACTGGCTCTTCTACTGCACCTGACAATTCATCTAAACTAATGTGTTCTTGTGTCAACGCTTGGGTAGTACTACCTTCCCATTCGATGTTCTTCATGATAGTTTCTTGAATCCAATTCTTAGAGATTTCTTTCTTCTCTTTCGTTGTCTTGTCTTCAACTTCACGGGTACCTTCGATGAACAGCGACTCCCACATGGTTACTACGTCAGCATCTACAATAGATGGGTTTTCCCATAGGAACGCACGAGGTAATCCGTCTAGTTCACGCACTGGGATCGGTACAGAAGAGTTCGATAATGCGTCTACCTGTACGGGTGCTTTCATTGACCATGCACCATCTTTGTCTAGGTTTGCATAGGTAACAGCTTTGTCACCTTCACCTGACACATTATGGAATATTTCACCTAAGAATGACTTACCAATCATTTGTGTGAAGTGAGTAAACACACCACCATGTGCGGCGTTCATTACGTTGAAGAGTTTCTTAAAGCCAGACTTTGAAGTCATACCTTTGTTAGTACGTACGATCATCGTTTGTGGTACTTTCTTACCGTCAATATCAATTAGATGGTCTACGTGACTCAACTCAAAGATAAGCATTGCTTTCAACGCTGGCTTATGAGTCGGGTTCTTTGATTCATGGCGACCTGTTTCGATATATTCACGAAGTCGCATAAGTGCTACACCTGCCCGTGGTAATTCACGTTCAAATGATTTGTTTTGTGTCATGTCATCTGATTCAGATGCCGCTAGTCCTAATTTTGAAAAATCCATGGTAGTTCCTTGGGTTGTAATTTATGTAGGTTTATGTAATGTGGTCATAGTAAACATATCGTCACCTATTTCTGTTTCACAGGGGAATGGTACTTCAATGTTTAGTTCTGGGTATGCTTTGTTGAACACTTCTGGTACAGACTCCAATATGGCCTGTACCTCTAATGCTACTTCGTTGATCTTGTCTGTCTTACCATCTAACCATAGACAATCGTGTACGGTGTTGACTAAAAGGACTTCGTTATTATACCTGTCGTTGGCAAGCATGTACCTGAACACAATTCCCAGCATAGTTTGGACGACCTCACCACCAAACCCTTGAACTGGATAGTTCTTTCGCTCGGTTGGGCTAAAGCCTGTATACTTGCCGTGCTTGTGCATAAACTCAGGTGTGATTCCTTCTCGCCAGATGTAACGAGTACCAGTAGGACTGTCCCAATGGCTTTCACCTTGTGTAAACGCGACACCGTTGATAAATAGTTTTGCACTTGTTGCTATCCTACTTTCGTTTATAGATGCTTCTAACATCTTATCGAATTGGACTACTGCTGGATACAGTTGTTCCTCGGCTATGATTAGAGCTTCTACTTCACTCTTCGGTATACCTGTATCGTCAGATATAGTGGCAGCTCCAGCACCGTAAGCACGTTGGAATGAGAATACTTTGGCGTTGGTACGGCCTACCTTGTAATCTTCATTCTTGTGTACATGGCACATATCCCATACATGCTGGTAGTCTTCACCTAACTTTTTAGCTAGACGTTTACAGTGAAAGTCTATCCTGTTATTCAAGTCAGCCATAAGCTGCTGGTCACGGGATAGAACACCTTGTATGACCACTTCTAGTTGGGAGTAGTCAATCTCACACATCTTACCATCAGCACCAAATCTTGACGTAAACATCTTCTTTACATTAGATGTATCGGCCTTTGGTACGTTCTGCAAGTTGGGGTCTGAACTAGACAAGCGGGATGTAACTGTTGAGGTATGGTTAAGTTTATGATGTATTAAGCTAAGAAAGTCAACTAATGTCAACATCCCTTTCTTGGCACCCTTCTTATCCTCTTTCCAGTAGTACGTCCCTAAGTCTTTATCTAAACCAGTACGAAGTGATAGAGCATCTGTAAATGGTAATCCACGAGCTTTTAGCTTCTCGATGATCTTAGCACCAGTCTTATACAAAGGTTGGTCGTAAGCATCTGTGGAGTCTGATTGCCAAGAATGATGGGGTTTAATATACCCATCAAACTGGAAGTAATGTGGTTGTTGTGCGCCTTTCGGTTTGTCAGTATCGTCCATTTGGACGTTCTTGAACTTACCTTCACCAGCACGTTTACCTGACTTGAATGTGTCCTGTGCTTGGTAATATTTACCACCATGCTCGAACCCTTCACCTTCAGGTACTTCACGGACGTATAACGCCCCTGCCTTAATACACTCACCAGTAGGTAACTGCTCACCATAGAATAGAGGCCATTGCTCTGTCTTTTTGGTGTATAAGACATTACCGTTGTCGTCAGTATGAGGGAGCCATTTAGAATACTTGACTGTACCACCATATATTAGACACGACTTGTGTGTGTTACTAGCCCAATTGAATACTAGTTCAGGTGGGAGTGCTGGTATAAAACCTTCTAGTGCGTCTGTTGCTTTCTCAAGCTCGACGATTAAGTCAGCCCTTAAACCTGCTCCTATCGTAGCGTCACAATGCACACCGTTATGTTCCATTTCACAGGTGGCTAATAAACCATCCATACGGAACTTCAACATAGTCCTAAATTCTTTAGGGTGCTCTGTCTTCATACGGTTTACTTGACCACAATAAATCTTCCAAGTGTTATGTACGTCACCTACAATTTCTTCGTTACCAACTAAGTAATCTGTCAGTAAGTTCCGTGGTATCTGAGAGGTTAAATAACCCGCTGTCCACATTTCCTTAACTGCGTCTATCTTACAACCACCACCGTATTTCTCGGCAATGTCGTTCATAGCACACATCTGTACATCTTGTGTTTGGCCACCTAATAGGTATTCTGCGTACTGACCACAATAAATAGTAGCACCACGCTTTAAGGCTGCTTGTAATTCTGGTTCATCCCACACCCATAGTAAATCAAACTTAATGTTGAAACCTAGGAACATGTCACCTTTACCCATCTGTTTAAGGATGTCTACGGGCAACACTGGTGTACGATGGTAATCTGTGTAGTACTTCTCTTGTGGTTCGCCACCATTGACTGACCAACCTGCTTGTACTATGTAATTTCGTGGATCGAAAGGAGAAGCTAATCTTTTGTTAAGTTTATGGTTCTCTGTTTCTAAATCGAATGTAAATAAAATCATTGCTGCTCCTCTTTGAATATGATTACAACTACACACTGGCTTCTCCAGTAGCGATTCGTGGGCCACCAATGCGTATGTGTAATCATACTGTTTGTAATAATTATTAGAGAATCCTCTCTAGCCATAATGTGCTCACTAAATGCGTTCATGGCTAATACCATTCACGTTACTCACACAGGTATGGAGACCGTAGCTAGAGGACTCTGTAATAAAGTTGGCGTTTTTACATGCGCCACCATGAAGGTTAAACCGTGGTACTTATCACGAGTATCGGGTTTTAAGACTCCCATACTACAGTCTCCTTGGTCTTTAACGTCTTTCCAGTCAGACGGTACTACCCGCTTTAACGTCGCTGTACAGGCTATAGGACGAATAGTTTTACGACTTATTTGGTCAATACTTTAGAAACCACTCAAATCTAAGTCATTGGTATCATCTTCGATTGAACCAATTAGGTAACTACTGTTTTGGAGTTCCATGTTTGCAGTCTGCATCTTACTAGGATCAATGTACTTGTCCATGTAAGGTAGCGGATTCTTCACAACAGGATTGAAGCCTGCTGTTATACCCAACAATGTGTACACAGGATAGGCCATGTGGTAAACGTACTGGGTTAACAACTCAGTGTTTAATCCGATGACACTACGACCATCTTGGAATACGTATTTAGACCATTTAACTTCTTGGTCTACTAAATTATCTAAGATGTCTTCAATAGCCAGTAAGTTACGTTCTAACACACCTTTCCAAATATCGTCCTTTTGTAGTATCTTGATGATAGTCATACCCATACGGGCATGTAATATTTCATCACGGCAAATCAGTTGTACCAACTTACCAATACCTTGGAACTTATCAGTGTCTACGATAGCGAATGTTGTAGCGAATGACGACATGAAAGCCACAGCCTCTAGTGCGAATAACGCTACTATAGCCTGTACTATTCTGTCTTGGACTTCTTCGTATGAACAATCTTTACTGTCAGCTAAAGCATCAAACACTGTAATCAATTTACTACTACGAGCCATAACCTCTTGGTTGGTGTATATCTCTTGTAGTATTTCATTAGGGTCAGTGAACGTCTGCTTAATGATGTGACTATATGTTCTCGCATGGATAACTTCAAAGAAGCTCCACACTGTTGCGAGGTTCATCATTTCACTATTGCTGATGTGTTCTCCTAATGTCTCAATGATAGAACGTGACGCGATAGAGTCAGCAACGGTCTGCCACATAAGGGTTTTCACCATTAGGTCTACATTACCTTTGTCAACTGTCATCATATCTAGTTTGTCTTGGCCTAAGTCTACTTCAAACTCATTCCATAGTTGGGCTAACTGATCTTGGTATAACTGTTCTAATTCAGGGTACTGGACATTGATGGTGTCTAGTATCCCTAATGGTTTCCCTAGAAACAGTGGGTACCCTTCTTTATGCCCGATGTTGTCCACATTAAATTTTGTCATAATGTACAAGCGCCACTTTCACAACCGCCTACTGATTGCTCTTGGAAGCTACCTCCATTGTAGTCGTTAGTGTTTAGATAATAAGCTGTCTTTAGCCCTGACTTAGAATGGACTAACCACTCTGTAATCATTTGTTTCATAGACACCTTACCCTTACCTACATAATAGTCGGCTGATATAGCCTGATCTGTATACGCTTGAAAAGCTGCGTACGCATAGGTCATAGTCGTTGTCGGTATGTCCCATGCTAACTCTCTTACAGGTGGTGCTATAAACTGAACTGTACCCTTACGAGACTGTTTATTAATAACACGTCTACGTACTGGATATAAGCCGTTTGTAGAATTACTGAAGACAGCACTACTTTCTGTTGGCATGTGGGCGACTAATACGCTGTTAGCCCTTGGATGACCACGGAGCGCCTCCCAATCCATCGTGGAGGGCGTGGTGGTCTTCTTGGTATCAATGGGTAACCAATCTAAATCAATCCCAGAGCGGCTACCGTAGACTCCTGCGAGCCTTTGTGAAGCCTTGAGACAGAAATAGTAATGACGTTCAGCCATCTTTTCCAAGTACACTTTATCACTGTAGCTTTTGTTCACATCATACAAGTGTGTTGCCAAACCTGTAATACCTATACCTAACGACCGCCTTTTTAGGAGGTTGTTCTTCAAGGAGGGTGCGAACATTTCTACGTTCGTAATTAGCTTGTTAAGTGTTGCCACTAATACGAAAGCCAAGTGCTCATATTCATATGGTTTGATCTTAGCGACATTAAGCGCACCTAATGTGCAGAAAGCCATTTCACCTTCACTAGTTTCTGAGTATAAGTCCTGCATACCTACGAACGGTTCCGTTGGCAGTGCAATCTCTAAACACAGATTAGATTGAGTGATGCGGTCAAGAAACGGTGTATGGTCGTTTGCTTCATCCAAGTTGATACAGTATAACCTTCCTGTCTCCTTACGCACCGTTAGGTACGCTTTGAGTACGTCACGCGCTGCGTAGGTATTACCCTCACCGCCTGTAATAGAACGTGTAACTATATCCCCATTGTCAATCACTGATTGTACAAAGGCATTATCATAAGCCATGGAATAATCGAGCTTGTCAATCCGTTTGTTCTCTGGTGTGCGTTGGGATTTCACCATAATGATTTCCATCACTTCTGGGTCATACACACTGAACGTAACGGTCGCTGATCCTCCACGAGTTACTTGGGTGAACATCTTAACTGCCTTGTCTACGGTGGCATAAATCGGCAATTTACCAAGATGCTTGACTGCACCACCCTTCACATCGTCATTGATGCTACGAGTGTTAAACTTAATCCCAATACCGGCTTTCTTAGCTGTCATCATGTAAGCTAGGTGGTCTGCTACTCCGATAGACGGAATAGTGTCACCACCTTCAATTACACTACAACTAATGGTATTCCAATCGCCATTCCGTATACCGTTAAGAGCTGGTGTGGGTAAGTTAATCTGTCCACGTATGACCGCTTTAGCTAAGTCAAACGCTAATGTACTGTTACCATGAACCGCATAACCGAGAGCTAATGCTCCCATGTGCGGTGTTTCTACTGGCTCATTACCATATTGGAGGGAGTATTTGTCCATCCACTGTTTAATCTGCCAGTATTCAAGTTTTGTTTTGAATAGTTCGGTGTATTGTTGTTCCATGCCTACATCGTATTCAACTGAATTCCACAGTTTCAAACCTGTGAATTTACTGTGAATTTCCTTGAAGGTCTGGCGATCAGTAATACCAATCACGCTCATGTTCTTACGTAATTTGGCGTACAGTAACCTTGCAGCTACCCGACTATATTCCAACTGTTCCATATCAAGACATACGTTAATCATAGTCTCATGTACTTCTTCAGTCGAAACTCGTTTAGGTAATCTTGCTATAGTACTGTCTGCTACTAGACACCAATCAACATCGTGTTTAGCGGCGTACTTAGCCCATCGCTCGATCTTAGTTTTGTTAAAGATTTGCGTTGAACCATCACGCTTAACTACTACTCGTTCATTTAAAGATGACATTTACTTCCCTACTAAAGCCGCCCAAGATACAGGGAATAATGGACGGATTATTTTATCAATAGCTTCCGCAAAGTCCTGTGCTTCCTTTTGGGCATGTCCTTCAGCTCGTAAGATGAATACATGTGCGAATGCCATCAACGAACCAGTCCAGATGTATTCAACCATCATAGACTGGGGTAAAATCATACGTGCTTGTTCAGGAGCTACGTTCATTTCGATCATAGTGTCGTAGGTGCCTATAGCTGTGTTTATCACATGGTCGTACATGTCGTCCACTATTGCTTGATCTAAGTCACCTAATAGGCCATTACTACCCTGTTTGATGTTTTTGTCTGGTCTAGCTCTCCACTTATCTCCCATACAGAAGAACTCAAAGTCAGCGTCTACATACCGTCTGGACACTTCATTCCATGAGAACCCGACTTGGTGTTTACCAAGTTGTCGTGCTATGAATAAAGGCACCTTACAACGAATTGTAATACCATTATGACGGAAGGGTGACGTGTGTTCATGTTCTGCTAGGTAACGTATTAAGTTATCCCGTTTGGATTCAGAGTATGATTGTGGTAGGTCTAACCAATTATCTTGTGGCCCCATAGATACACGAGCAACATTAGCTGTTGTGTTGTCGTTACCCATGTGCATAAGGTATTCTACTGTTTGTTCTGACATACTTTCACCATTCTGGATTTGACTTCTTCCACTGTGTTAGCTACGAACACCTTACGTACACGACCATCTTTGTAGTTGTAATGTACCCAAGCGTTTGTACTATTCAGTATTGCTTCTGACACTTCCACTATATCATCTACACAAAGCTCAAAAGGTTGTATGTTGTTCGGGCTAACACGACAATCTACTGTGACCATGTTAGTGGGCATACGAAGCCTTTATATCTTGGATACGTTTAACTATATCCACCACATTACCGATCACCACGGCAGACCGTACTTGGGAACCATCCCAATACTTAATCCATGAGTGTTCAGTTGTAGCACTATTAGGTGATACCTCTACGATATTCGCAATAGCAAGTGCCAAGTGTATTTTAATACCGTCCTGTGTAAACTTTTCGAATAAAATCATGTTGTGTTCCTTAATTAATTCGTTGGTTGTGATTCTTTTGGATTGAATTTCGGTTAGCAAAGAATACAATCTTCTCAGCCCCTCGTAGCACGTTGTGACCAGCCTTTTCTTTACCTAAAGTACGGGCTGCTGCACTACGCCATAATTCTTTAAACATGTTTGATTCTGCATAGGTCATGTTCAACCCTTCTATAACGTCGTTACACTCAGCTATATACTTTGGCTGCGTTGACGTTGTAGGGTTTTCAATTGGTACACGGTAATAGTCGCACGAACCACCAGAGTTTTCTGATGCTCGTAATATGGACTTTTCACTAAACATTTGGTCTACCGATGGTATATTGCCATTATTAGGTGGTGTTATTGGGGGTTGTGGTGGCGGTATTACCTCGAATTCACTTACAGCATACGTCGTCCAGCCTCCCTCACATCGGAGACATCCACGGTTGTCTAGGGAGTACACGCCGTCTTCCTTAAAATTCTTACTCATAGCACGTACACATTTTAACGTTGTGCCTTCTGGTAGTAACCAAGTTTGTACATAACCTGAATATGTTTTATATACACTAGTTCTTGACATTAGTAAAATCTCCCGCGATCTGCATCGAATGTAATTTCTTCACGCATGTCGGGCATACCCTCACGCTTTGATTTGGTTTTAGGCATACTGATACCACGTTTATTTTGTAGTATCGGGTCGTCAGATGAACCTAGCATAATTATCCCATCACAAGCACCTTGCTTACCAGTCTTACTATCCTTCAACATGTTTTCTGTTGGGAACATAAGACCTGCACCTTCGTTACTTATCTGTGATGTAGGGAATGTTGGACAAGAGTATTCTACGCCACGTTCTCTAAGCCATTGGTACAATTGTTCTAACCGTTGGTCTTCACGAGCATCCTTTAATGAAGGGAATTTAACATTGTCTAACATGTCACATACTATTGCGCCAATGTTCTCTTTGCCAATACCTTCTAGTATCTCTTCTAAGTGGAAGTTACTCTTACCGTGGATGTCGTACACTCGGACTCTATCAATAGTTCCCATGTGTTCTATGTAACTCTCACGAAGTTTCCCATCTACCTTCAACTTGTCTAGCTCACCATTAGTGGCATTTAAAGCAGACATGATTTGCCTAGATACAATACGCTGACGTCTTGATTCATTGTTAAACCATACGATAACTTTGTTCTCAGGCATTTGTTGTGACATGCTCCAATTCAAGAACGTTAGGAACGATGTCTTACCTTTTCCTGGCCTCGCTGCTATGATGTATTGGTAGCCTGCTGTGATAGGTCTGTAATGATCGTTCATAACTTGTAACGGCCATAAGTACCCAGCGTTGTCACCTTCATCACCTATTGCAGAGTCTTCAAAGTTAGCAAACTCGTGTGCGTTAGTACGCTCGAATGTAGATTTAACCTTTTCATACAGACTACCAACTGTGGGTACTACATCTACCTCTTCACCTGCTTCGTAGTCTGCGATCACGTTAGCTATATCTGTTGCAAACTCTAGTTCTAGCAACGAATTAATGATGTTCTTTTTGATTGTTTCTGATACATCATCTTCCATACGGGTAATGAGCTTGTTGTAGTAATCACAGTCACTATCACCCATACCTTTATGCCACGATGTAAAGAACATACTACGGAATGCTGCGAAGTCTAATGTAGTTTCTTCAGGGTTAGCAGTGTAGTACTTGTTAATGTCTTCAGATATGGCTTTAGTGCGTTTGTCAATAGACGACATTGGGATGTAACGATACACCTTGTCGAATTGTTCTTTGTGTTTGATTATACGGAGTAAGGCTAAGTCGATCATATCAATGCACTACCATACAAGCGTTCTTAATACCATGACGTACAGCAGAATGTATAAATGAGGTCTGGTTGTTTACGTATTGTTTACGTTGGTCGTAGTACACGGCCTGCCCGTACATGTCACACCAGAATATCTCTAACTCCAGATTACTAGCACTTAGTACGTAACGGAGGTAATAGTACTGTGCCAATATTACAGTGTATTCGTCCTGCTTCGCGAATCCGCGCTTTAGTTGTATGTGTTTTACATCATGCCAGAAACGTAACAACATGTTATGTGCTGGTTTGTAAATAGCTGTGTCATTACCTACTGTGGACAGTAGTAATATTTTGTCTGATTTGTGTTCTAACGTATCCTGTGGTAAATCTGACATCTGGTAGGCGTAGCCCTGTCGAGCACACCAATCTGCTGCAACCACAAAATACCTTTGTAGATTTTCTACAGCCTCATTGAACTGTTCTTCTGTAAACTGTCTTACTACGTGCATAGTATCTCCTCGATCTCTTGATCGCTTAGTTCTTTAGGGTCTTTAGTTGTACTTATCGTTGTAACTTCTGTAATAAGTCCAAGAGTTTTCCTAATATTGTAGCTGCCCGTGCGTCCTGCTCGGTCTGGATCAAGCCATATACGTACTCGATCAGATTTGCCAATAACGCTGGCTTGAGTGTTAGTAATTTTGGTTCCCAACAAGGAGTAGGTGAGGATATGCTTCCCGACCCTAATAGCTGAGAGAATGTCCTCAACGATAACAGCATCGTTGTCGCTTCCTTCCCCCTCATTTGCTCGGAATAGTACTGCGTCCCGTTGTAAGCTGGGTTGTAAATATTTAGGCTTTTGCCCCTTATATAACGCTCTACACTGGTACCAAACAAGTTTCCCTTCTCTGTTATAAACAGGAAGTACCACTCGATCCATAGCCGGTGAGTAACCAATGTTGTATTTGTTCCATGTGCTTTCAGCAATTCCTCCTGCGTAAAGCCACAATCTACCGTGTAAGGGTATGTCGTTGGTAAAGTCATTAGGTAACTCCAGTTTAAGATTTACTTTTAAGGCAGCTTCATTAAGCTCCCGTATATGATTTAATGCTGCTAGTGTCTGTTGTCCTTTCGGTTCAAATTCGTTCACATCACAACGGAAACAATGACAAGAATAACCTTTCGCATTGTTGTTTATTACTAATGTCTTACCATCACCACATTCACAGTTCTGGCGGGTGTTGTGTCCCATTGGGAGATTCTGCGCTATTTCTAACCACTTCATGTTCATCCCCTGTAATGAAGTCGTGTAGCTCTTGTGAGCCTTCTTGTTGTAGCTGTCGGATGTAATCACCTACATCACTGTCTGATACAACATCTGGTTGCTTCTTTCCAAACATATTAATTCTTCCTTTAAGCATATGTGCTTACAAATGTACTCTATCCTACCTAGTACTACTGAGTATAGATTAAGGTATTTCCACACTTATCTCACGAGTGTAGTGATCTGTGCTGCTTTTATACTTAACTAACAAAGTTCGATCATCAGGCGCTTCAACGGCCTGTACTTACACAGTTTTTCACTGCTGTCTTAGACACTTGGTAAGCAGAGTACATATATAAACACACGAGGGCATTAGCCCTCATGATTTACTATAGGACGCATAAGAGTCCTATATTACTGTTCGTAATTAGTTTGTTGGATACTGCGACTAATTACGAGTGTCACCGTATGTAACTTAACCTAGTTCGTCTAGGTCAACACCTTCAGGTGCTACTGGTACCTTGTCGCCGGCAGTTTCGACCGGTGCTTTTACCGGCTTATTAGCTGGGTCAGCTTTAGCTTGTGCGGCAACAATGGCTACGTCAAATGAACCTGCGGCTACTTCGGCGATTAGTAAGGCTTTGAACTCTTCAACTTTGGCTGCTGGGGTTACAATACGAGTTGCACCTGCGCTGATTACGTCTAGTGACAAAAGGTGCTTACCTAGAGTCAGGGTTAACGCCTGAGTACCATCTGCTACTGTTTTACGATTACCGTCACTTACTAGTACTTTTGCACGAGCGTCTTCAATAGACAATGTGTGTAATGGTGAGCGTGAGGAGTTGTTGTTGGTTTTAGCCGCAAAAGCGGCGAGTGATGTTAGAGACATTGTTGTCTTCCTTGGTTGGTTTACACGAAGTTGTGTACTATTCAGATGTGGTGAGCTATGCCACAATTCAGCTCTCAACGGCTCACGCCGTGAATTTGGCCTGCCCTCCGAACCATGTCATAAACATGGTTAAGTATTTCCCCGACGAAGCGGCAGGTAACGGGGTTGCATTTGTGGTTGTTCGTCTCATGTATACTGAGTTTACTACGCCACACTCTAAACACTGGGCAATGCAACCCAGAATACTTTGGTACACTTAGAAAGGTCTAAGGTGTACCCTCTGAGCACGATCCAAAAAGTAATGTATAAATGCTAGGCCACTATTCCTCTTTTCGATCTTACGTTGTTCTTTTACATTCACCTTTCGAGTCAATACCTCTTGTTGTTCACGTAGTTGTTTCAGAGCGTTGCTTACGTAACGTACACCTGTACGTGGTGATGCCTCGAATAACTGACTACGGTCAATCACTCCTTCGGCGTTAGTGGCTTGTATGATACTACCTGTCACAACATCACGTTTTGCCATGATGTACGCACGGTGTCCGATACGTGCAATTTCATTACTACGATTTGTTCTATGCTTCATGGTATTCCTTAATGCGTCATTGACGAGAATGAGGTGACCTTTTTAAATGTCACGGTTAGTGGTTTAGCATTAGCGCGTCTACGCCAATCTGATTTTGCTGAACTTGCATAGGACGGTTGCCCTGCTGAGTTTGGTATGTGGTCTGTTGCACCATGACCTAATTCATTCAGACGACCTGTTTCAACTGTTACACGCATTATTTATTCCTCTTACGAGGGTACAGAGTGTACCCATCATTTACTTGGTTAACTGTAACGTCTACATAAGCGCGTATTTTACTACCACCCTTATTAGCCATAAATCTTACTACGAATAAGTTAGTGAACTTGATTATCCTAATGTATCTCTTCGCTTGCGACTGTGAGCACATTAAGTAATCTTGTATTCCCTGCCTTGTGAATGATTCTGATTCTCGGTACAAACGTAATAGTTTGTGCCAGTCAATGTATTCTTGGATCATACCCTTTTGTTTATCTACTCTGAATGCTCTTACGCACCCTACAAGCATATCCTCAATACGAATGTCTAATTCATCCTCGGTTCCCCACAGGATGTTAGTTTCATCGCCCCACACATCGTACACAATGAATGGGTTAGGTATTACTACGGGTTTACGGCCACCAATGCCTTTACGGTTTTTTACTAACGCCATAATCCCTCCTTCAACTAAACCGTGGTTGTGTTTTCGAGTTCCTGTGCCAACTTACGTCGGTTCATCCCGTACTTAGATTTACCGTTCATAATTTAAGTATTAAATTATGTGTCATGTTTCGACCGCCATTGGAAACTATCGTGTAATACGATATTCCTCGGCATACCAATACTTAGGAATAGTTCAATGATTTGTTCAGGTAGCCAACCACTTAACGGTTTACTACCTCGTTGATAAGTCACTAAGAAATCAATGTTCTGGAACTCATCAGCAACTTTGAATAAACCCTTTATATTCTCTCGAATCTGATTTAGTGTTACGCTGTTGTTTCCAATTTTAAGATACTGTATACCAGTTGATCTCTCGATGTACCCACACTTTAGGTTCTTTGTTACAAGTGCGTATGTCTGTCCAGATAATCCTCTACCTTGACCATACTTTGCACCAAACCGATAAGCCGCTTTAGCTGAACCCATTCCATGTCGTCCTTCTGGGTTTGACCCGAATACGAACACTTCGTTAGGCTTTAATGAATCAATACTTTTACCTGACCAAAATTTGTACATACATCACCTACTTTCTAATTGAATTAATAAAGTTTATTACTAGACATTTACAATCTGGGCAGACATCTAGCTTTTGACAATCTGTTAGTTCCAGCTCGGAAATCTGTAGTTTTCTACGAGGTGGTTGTTCACCTTCGTATTTGTCCATATTCATAGATGCTTCATCTTTACATAGGTCACATTTGAATCCGATTATCCTACTCATGTTGCTACACTCCTAACTAAAGATGTAAGTTGACTTTAACGCTTCACGCTAATTGTTTTGGTGGTGGTTGTATATTTGTATCTAACTAGCTTCCACCTGATTCTTGTAGTTGCTACTACTTCCGAATCATTACTATCCACAGGTACATATACTTTACAACCGTTAGATTTAACTACGACGAATATACGTCTATTATTTAGAGGTACATTCTTGAAAGGGTTTGACATAACTACTCCTAGCTGAAAATGTAAGTTGATTCTAACGCTTCACGAGCGTTGTAATCACCTTTACGTGGAAACTCTGGGATTGGTTGGCCCATACTCTCACATACATCACCGAGTGCATCATAACAGTTATGAACTAATGCAAACTTTTCACGGATCATTGATGCTGTCTTAAAGTACGTACAGGCGTGTGATCCAATTGAATCGTGCACTGTTACTAGGTCGTGATTACATCCAACAACAACCATTCTGCAATGGGTCGCGTCTATCGAATGTACGAAGTTAGGTGCCATTGCTTGTGCAGTCTTACGTGCATCCAGTGGCGCTGTACCCATGTTACGTTTACGGGTGTGGAATGTACCTACACGAACTACCATAGCCTCGTCATCATCATACTTGGTTGCTGCCAAGAAGCCATCAGCAGTACGCCATGTGAACTTCTTCATACCTTCAGCAATCGCAAATTGTACACGAGTGGATAAAGCATCTGTTAGTTGTGTTACTGCTCCAGCAGTCTCGGATATTGATTGCAAGTAAGCATCACCAATATCATCTGCACTTGTTACGTCAGCTCGTTTCTTAGTTAAGTAGGATACGATGTTATTCTTAATCGTACTCTCGGTTGCACCGTAGCTAGTTACCATTACTGGGTTCTTAGCCATGTCACGGTTATGTAACTTGATTAACTCTAGTGCAATACCTACAGCGTGCTTCTCAGCACCTAATGCTACGATTCCGTACACATCAGATGGTTGATCTTCTGCTGTTGATGCTACACAGTTTACAGCTTCAGCCGTTGCTCTGTCTCCAGTCAATGCGGCCATGTGCTGTAAACCATTACATGTACCATCTTGGTGACATACTAGGTTAGATGTACGTAGCTTCCAGTCACCTGTTAACTTCGACAGACGCTTTAATTCTACACATGCTACAAGTGCTTGAAATACATCAGCACCTTTGAAATTCTTTCGTACTTCACGATGTGTTTCAGTACCTATGATTAATTCCCAATTGTCCTGAACCCAACGGATTCGGTTGTTCAGGGAATCTTTATCACGACCACACACGTTCGCAACATGGAGGCAGGTAGCCTTAAATCCGTGCTCACCGAGTGCTTTAAACTCAGCGAACTGGAATGCTGCTTTACAGAAATCAGTCCCCTGTGGAGTCAGAGCGCCGCCACGGTAGTACATACGACCGCGTGTGTCTAATGTGACAGGGAAATAAAACTTCTTACCAGCTAATGCCAATAAATCTGAATACGAATCGAATGCTTCTTCATTTACTTCTTTATCACTGAAGAAACGCTCTTTGTACTCACGTTGTTTAAACAATGACTTGTTCATCGTCATATCTTTAGCTGCTTCTAGTACAGCAGGTGATACCATGAATTGTACAGCCTGTAACTTGTTAACTGCGTCTAAAACAGGTTGGGCGATCTGTTGGTTCTTCACCTTAGCTCTCGCTACTAGCTTCAAACCCGCGTGTTCACCTACACCATGAGACATGTCAGTCCAGTCTTCAGGTTGAAACTTCAATGGAGCACATTTCATTGGTGTCTTTTCACGTAATCCGTCGATAGTCACATTCAACTTGTCGATGTACTCTGGTGTAATTTCGTACACCTTTGCAGTGATGTTGTTACCAGCTTGCAAACGAACGATCTTACGGGTTAGGTTTTCACTAATCAATCCCATTACTTGCATACTCGCCAAGTAATCTTTAGCTGTAGGTAACATACTGTCAATTGTAACAACTACACGTTCATATTCGTCACGTCCTAACTTCTCATAACGGGTGTAACAGTTGTCGTTTACCCAGTTAGTGAATGCTGTAGATAACAGGTCATAGTTAACAGACATGTGATACTGAAGCTGCTTGGTTGCGATCAACCACAACGACTCACTGATACTCTGTTCTTTTACTTGGTTGAATCCACGATTGTCCTGATACATAATGTAGACAGAACCCTGTGTTATGACAGGTAAATCTTTAAGGTTGTCAGCTAACCATTCATCAGTTGCTTCAAAGCGACCAATTGCATTCTTAGCTTCATCAATTAAGTTGGCTATCTCACCATTCACATCATCTACCTGTAATGAGCGACTAACTGTATTTGACACGAAGGATAATACTTGCTGTTGAACTTGTTGTTGAACTTGCTCGTTACTTGCTTGGACTGTTGTATTAACTATTGCGTTCATGATGATACCCTTATAACGGTCTTGCGACCCATTGTTGTTTAAATCATTAAAGTCATAGGTTGCTTTGCAACTTAGTAGAACTTAGGAGCAAAGCGAGTTAGTGATACTTATTCTTGATCTATGGTGTCAAGCGCGATTGCTTGTGCATAGTGGTCATGAACGATGTTTTGTTGGTCTACAAGTAACTTACCAATTGCTTCCTCATAGGTCATACCACCTACAGTCGTCAACAACAGTAACACAAGTGCTACACTACCAATAAACAACGATACTATAATCATAAACTCTTTCATACTCTTTCCCCTGATAGATAAACTACTGTCTTAATCTCACACCATGTCTTGAATGGGAGGTCATCTGCGTTACTTACATACTGATCCAACCAACCTTTAAACATAGTGTACTCTTGAACGTACCTAGCCTGTGGCCCACGTAACACTCTATAGGCTATGGTTATAATTTCGTCTAAGGGTATTGCTTTATTGTTAGTTGTTGTAAGTGTGAATCCACGTGGCTTCTTTGAAATACTCATACTCGTTCTCCCATTATTAAGTCTTCGTGACCATACTCACCAACGTACCCTATGTCCCATGCTACTAAGACAGGTGTAATTGTGTCGTTAACTTCATGTACTACACCAAACACATTAGGTAACACACCCTCAATCTCAGGGTCTAACTTAACTACATCGCCTACTTTAAATAAGATCATACTTTACTCCACCATAGTTAGTGTTAGATCTTTATGGTCATAACAATTAGGATCATTCCAATCTGGCCATTTTACCCATACAGGTATTGAACCATACTCTACTGAACTTATAATACCAACTACACCTATTGGGTTATTATCATTACCATCATTCCATTCACTATCTTCATTTAGTGTTACTTTGTCACCTACTTTAAATAACAACATAACCAACCTCACTTATTTGTTCAATACGCTTCATAGCCAACTTCACCTGTCTCCAGCCATACTTCCTAGCCAACTTCTTAGGTGATCCGAGGTACATCATAGATAACACTATAACCTTCGTTGTATTGTTTTTGTATACACTTTTCATACATCACTCCTCACCATACTCACACTCTCTTTGGTCAACTCTTCAACTACCTCTGCGTAAACTCGGTACACTGCCACCATGTCACTTAGATCAACACCAGACGCTATTAGTTTGTTGTGTATCCTCGCATCTATTGAATGTACTATGTTAGCTGCATTGTTACTTAACTCTGTTAATCCAGTCATGGTAATACTCCTAGTTGCAACCTGTAGACATGTCACTATACACTTTATAAGTGTGTTACCTAGTGTTATCCATTGGTCATACATTGATTAGTGATTGAACAACCGAATGTTATCCAATTCACAAAAGAGACATAT
>TARA_R110000851_G_scaffold421_3_pt1 | contig 23017 bp, 19 predicted proteins | sample TARA_R110000851 | Tara Oceans TARA_R110000851 (sample SAMEA4397627) | marine metagenome | biome: Polar Biome; feature: [DCM] deep chlorophyll maximum layer (ENVO:01000326); material: water (ENVO:00002006), including particulate matter (ENVO:01000060) such as... | depth 17 m
TTTCGCTATTTTGGCTGCTTTTTCATAACCGATCACCGGATTTAGCGCGGTTACTAAAATAGGATTTTTAGCCAGTGCCTTATCAATATTTAGCTGATTTACTGTAAAGCTAGCAATGGCTTTATCTCCCAGTGCTTGGGCGCTATTGGCGAGTAACTCTATACTTTGTAAAATATTATAAGCAATTACCGGCAGCATTACATTTAGCTCAAAATTACCTGCTTGGCCGGCAACGGTAATTGTAGCGTCGTTACCAATTACTTGGGCGCTCACCATAGCTGCTGCTTCGGGGATCACAGGGTTTACTTTGCCGGGCATAATAGATGATCCGGGTTGCAGTGCTTCAAGCTCTATTTCACCTAAACCAGCTAATGGACCAGAGTTCATCCAGCGCAAGTCGTTGGCTATTTTCATTTGCGCTACAGCAAGTACTTTTAATTGCCCTGAAAGCGCGACAATGGCATCTTGCGAACCAATATTGTAAAAAAAGTTACTGCTAGGAGTAAATCGAATCCCTACGTTGGCACTGAGATTTTTAGCAAATAGCGGTGCAAATTGTGGATCGGCATTAATACCTGTTCCTACAGCGGTGCCACCTTGTGCTAGTTCGCAAACACGCTCTAGGCTATGCCTTATGCCAGCTGCAGCATGGTTAATTTGCGTTTGCCAGGCACTTAAAGTTTGCCCAAAAGTAACCGGCATAGCATCCATTAAATGAGTACGGCCTGTTTTTACTATAGCGCCAACTTCGGCTTTTTTATGTTCTAAATGCTGTGATAGTTTTTCTAGTGAAGGCAGTAATTCGTATACCACATTTATTGCGCTGCTCAGGGCAATGGCAGTAGGGATCACATCGTTAGAGCTTTGCCCCATGTTTACATCATCATTAGGATGAATACTTTCATCGCCTAGCCGGCTTGCTAAAGTGGCAATCACTTCATTGGCATTCATATTTGAGCTAGTACCCGAGCCAGTTTGAAATATATCGACCGGGAAATGCTCATAATGGCTACCATCAATAATTTCTTGGCATGCTTGCTCTATTGCTTTAGCTTTAGTTTTGCTTAGGTGCCCAAGCTCAAAGTTGCTCTGCGCTGCCGCTTGTTTAATGTAAGCAAGGGCGGTTATAAACTGCTTAGGCATAGCTAAACCACTGATGGCAAAATTATTCACAGCGCGCTGAGTTTGCGCTTGATATAGTGCATTAGCAGGGACTTGTAACTCGCCCATGCTATCTGATTCTGTTCTAAACTGAGTCATAATATTCTTCCTTAAAAGGATTAAACCAGCGGCTGAGAATGCTCATTACGCACTCGCTTGGTAATTATTTATTGTAAGTAAACCTTGTACTCTATCTGTAGGCTGGTGTGGTAAATTGCAAGGGTTATTTGATAATAGTTATCATTACATTTTGAGCTAGGTGTTTCAATGTAAAGTACAGCTATAAAAGTATAGATTAATTAACTGGCTTTAAAGCGTACATTAGCGCACGACAAAATACGCTAAATTTGTTTTACTGTTGCGCATCAGTCTTTAACCTTGAGAGTAAAAATGATCAAGCCATTCTCACAAGCGTGTGAAAATAATAAACAGCCTATTTTAGCGCAGTTAAAATCTGTGTTAGCGAATGCCAAAACGGTGCTCGAAATAGGCTCAGGTACAGGTCAGCACAGCGTGTACTTTGCTCAGCAGTTGCCGCATTTACAATGGTATAGCAGCGACAGAGCGATTAATCATGAAGGTATTAATTTATGGCACCGCGAGGTTAATTTAACCAATTTACATGCTCCCCTTGAACTTGACTTAAACAATGCGTGGCCAATAGATAAAGTGGATGCTATTTACACGGCTAATACTTTTCATATTGTAAGCTGGCAACTTGTAGAGCATTTTTTTGCGGGTGTAAAACAGCATTTAAATGACCAAGGCATAGTATGTATTTACGGGCCATTTAAATATAAAGGCGAGTTTACTAGCCAAAGTAATAACGACTTTAATCGCTTTTTAATAGAGCGCGACCCACTTAGCGGTATTAGAGATTTTGCAGCAGTTGAGCTATTAGCAAAGCAAGCAGGGCTAACGTTAATAAGTGATATAGCCATGCCTGCTAATAATCAGTTACTGATTTTTAAACGGCAGTAATGCGCTGCATTGATCTTTATAAATATTAATATGCTGGCGTTCACGTTTTAAGTAATCGCTAATTGCGTTGCTAAAGTTATTATCAACTATATGGTGAGCTGAGTAGGTTAATACAGGGGCAAAACCGCGTGCTATTTTATGCTCACCTTGTGCCCCTGAATGAAAACAGCTGAGGTTATGCTTTATTGCAAACTCAATCCCTTGGTAATAGCATAGTTCAAAGTGCAGAGAATCTACCTCTTCGCTTGCCCCCCAATACCGCCCATACAGTGTGTCTGCTCCTATTAGACTAAGGGTTGCGGCAATAATAGCGTCCTCTTTTTTGGCTAGCATAATGACTAGCTTGTCGGCCATTAGCGCATGTAAAAGCTTAAAAAAGGGCATATTTAAATAGCCTAAGTGGCCAGAGCGTTTTAAATAAGTACGTTGATAAAATTCGCAAAATAGCTGCATAATTTCAGGCGTAATTTGCATCCCTTGCAGCCATTCAATAGTAATGTTTTGTTGAGTTATTTTGCTGCGTTCTTTTTTTAGTGATTTACGCTTACGTGAATTAAGCGTATTTAAAAAATCGTCAAAGCATGTAAAGCCTTTATTAAACCACTGAAATTGCACACCCACTCTAAGCATAGCGTGTTGCTCAGTGAGGTGTGTGGCTTGGGCTAAGTTGCAAAAATTAACGTGCCAACCAGACCAGCCTTGCTCTTTGCTGTGCAGGTTTAGTAACTCTGTAATGTATTTATACACTAAACTAGGATTGCTGTGCTCTATAGCAATACGGCTACCTTCAATGGGGCAAAATGGCACACCGCATAACCATTTAGGGTAGTACTCTAAGCCATGTTTCTCGTATGCTTCTGCCCAGGCCCAATCAAACACATATTCACCGTAAGAGTGGCTTTTTAAATAGCCAGGTGCCAGCGCAATAATATTTTCGCCCTCAAAAATAGCTAAGTGATAAGGCTGCCAACCACTTTGTTGATTAACACACTGACTTTGCTCTAATGCGTATAAAAAAGCATGTTGGGTAAATGGCTCGTCGCCAAACAAACGTTGCCAATGCGCTCGCTCTATTTGATTAATACTACTAAACCATTGATGCGAAAATGTCGCCATTACTACTTACCTTGTGCGTGTTCTACGTTTTTTATAAAGGTGCTTATTTGTTTTTTAAGCTCAGGAAAAAAGGGGTTATAGGTTAATCGTTGTAAGGTGGGATATTGCTTTAAGTTAGCAGCTGTACGTTCTCCAAATTGCGGGCTTTTTGTGGTTTTACAGGTTTTATATAACTTTTCGCCGCCAATAAAACTGCCGCAATTACGATAAGAGGCACTAATACCATAATGCGGATTTTGTGGTGAGTTAACAATGGCAATATGCGATATACCATGGATTTTTAGACATGCTTCGCTGGCACACTGCGGATTTAATACTCTGTAATCTGCTGCAAAATTTGGGGGTAAAATAGTGCTGCTACCATAAAGCACTAGGGTATCGAGTTTTTTATAGCGACTTAAATTAGTATTATGTAGTGCATTTAATAATTTAAGGGTGGCATGGCTATCAATTGTCGCGTCAATATCGCTTATTACGCTAAATACAGGCAATGCCAAAGCAGGGCGCTTACTTAAGTTTTTAATGCTAACCAATGACATTGCATCATATGAGGCTGCTGCAGCATTGAGTGGAAACGACTCATACTTAGCAAAATCAACATCGGCGTCTTTATCTATCCAATTTAAAAATGGGATTAAATCAAGCCACTTGGCTATCCAACCTTGTTTATTATGCGGCTCGGAGCCCGGTGAAAATAACATAAGCGCCGTTATTTTTGATGAAAGCGCTTGCGTGATTGCATAGTCTATAAGTAGTGCGGCCCCCGTAGAGTAGCCCCCTAAAATAACCTCATCAAAGTCTTGTGTTGTGCGCTCTATAGCGTAACGCACAGCTTGTTGCCATTGCTGTAGGTCTACATCTTGTAACGCACTAGCAGCACTGCCGTGGCCGGGTAACAAAATAGTGCGTACGGTATAACCTTGCTGATAATACACTTGGGCTAAATCGTGATAGGTAAAAGGAGAGTCGGTAAGGCCGTGCACGAGTAATACCGCTTTTTTACTTTGTGAATGTTTTAACTCAAAAGGAGCAATAATGTCGGCAATAGTGGGGTTAGGCTTACGACTGCCTTGAGTAACTAGTTGCTGATACGTTTGAGTAAATACAGGGCATGGCATAGCAGCGCGAGGATTAGCTACACTAATATACTGATACGCATGATTGAGGTAGCTATTAAATGGGGCACGCGCTTGGTAATCAAAATACGCTTGGTGGTGATCCTTTGTATAGCGTAATAGGCCTTGCTGTTTACTCTTTTTAATAAATTCAAAATCGCTTGCCTGCGTAATACAATTTTCAGCGACAGCTAAGTGAGGCAAAAAGCTAAGCATACAAGTTAAAAATATTTTTAAAAACACACTATTATTGTTCATAAACCACTGCATATTGAGCAAGACACTCGGTTAGCTTAATTAGTTCAAGCGGTTTTGCAAGGTGTTGATTAAAACCAACCGCCTGAGCGTGTGCTTTGTCTTCGGGCATAACGTCGGCAGTTAAGGCAACAATTGGCAGTTCCTCAGCCGTTTTAAATTGCCTGATTAGGGCCGTTGCTCTATAGCCATCCATTACTGGCATTTGGCAATCCATAAGCACGAGGTCAAAATGCTGTTTTTTTATAATATTAACTGCAAGCTCACCATTTTCAACAACCTGTGGCACAATTTTTAGTGAGCCAAGCATGGCTTTTATAACCATTTGATTAACCGGGTTATCTTCGGCCACTAAAATTTTTAAAGCGGCTATATTAGTATTATCTGTAGGTTTTATAAGAGGTTCTTGCGCTTTAACCGTCTCTATTTCTAATGTAAACGTAAAAGTAGAGCCTTTATCAAGCTCGCTATGTAGCGCTATATTTGCATTCATTAATACACTAAGCTCTTTGGCTATGGCTAACCCAAGGCCGGTGCCACCAAACTGCCGAGAAGTAGAGTTATCGGCTTGAGTAAATGCACTAAATAACTTTTCATGTTGAGTTGCTTTTATACCTATTCCGGTATCAATAACGGCAATTGTTAGCTGTGCTTTATTGGGCGCAATAAGTTGCGTATCTACATTTAAAGTAACACTGCCAGCGTTAGTAAATTTAATAGCGTTACTGCATAAATTAAGCATTATTTGCTCTAATCGCATTGGATCGCCAACAAACCAAGTGTCTTTAGGGATGTTGCTATTTATTTTCCACACAATTGCTTTGCTTGCAGCACTTTGTTCAAACATAGTATTAATGCGCTGAATAAGTGCGGTTAAATCAAATGGAATACGTTCAAGCACTAGCCGTTTTGATTCAATTTTAGATATATCGAGAATATCGTTTATCAAATTTAATAAGCTTTTAGATGACGAATTTATTTTATCTAAATAATCAATTAGGGTATTGGCGTCGTCTTCTTTACGGGCAAGCGAAGAAAAGCCAATAACAGCATTTAGTGGCGTGCGTATTTCATGGCTCATATTAGCTAAAAATTGACTCTTAGCCCGGTTAGCCAAATCAGATTGCTTTTTTGCTTGTGCTAACGAATAAGTACGCTCTGCTACTTGGCGAGTAAGTGCAATTTGCTGCTGATTAAACAGTAGTAAAATCAATAAAATTAATGAGCATACAACTACTTGAAGTATCAGCAGCAGTAAGGTGAGTTGATTATTATGTTGAGCTAAAAAGGCATCTTTAAGTGCCAGTTTTACGATCCATTGTTGCCCGCCAAAATCGACATTAAACGATATTAGCTTACTGCCTTGTGCAACATTAAGATTGTTTGAGTTACTGTAAAATGCGGGTTTGTTTATATCTTCATAAATAGCAATCGAAAACATTTTAGACTGCTGCTCAGTAATGGCCTGCTTAATAATTTGAGGGACTAAAAATACGCCTGTGGCATAGCCTTTAATGGTTTCTTTTTCATTGGCTTGAGAATATACAGGCGCAAATAATAAGTAAGCAGCATCAGAGTGCTCAGTTTGTACGAGTTGAATTATTTTAGTTCCCACTGGCTGATACTTTATTGCGGGGTTGAGTAAGGATGCTTTGCGATCTGGGTTTGAATATACATTAAACCCAATTGCTTTTTGGTTGCTATTAAGCGGTGCTATATATTTTACAATAACGAGTGGATCGTTTGGCTCTAAAGGTTCACCAATAACATCATAATTTAAGTTATAAATGCTTGAAATTTCTTTAGAGAATGCTTGGCGTTGATGAGATGGGATTTTTACATTCCATGATAAAGCTTTTATAAATGAGTGCTTAGCAAGTAGGGTGTTGGCATATTGATTAAAGTCTTGCTGGCTTAATGTTGGCGATGACTGAACTTGGCTAGCTAAACTTTGCACAGCAATAATGCTGCGATTAGTATAGCGGTACAGGCTGTTTTCTATCACTTGCACTTCGCGCTCAGCAATTTTTATCGCATTAATACGGCTTTCACTATCGTATAATTGTGTGGTGGCCGCTACTGATACAAATAAAATGCAACATACCGAAAGTGTCGGTAGCACCGAAATATTATAGTTATCAGACTTCTCTGGTAATAACGAAAGTAAAAATGGAGTGGCAATTAACACCCCTAAAATATCACCTAACCACCAGTAAGTTGTGTTTTTCCAGTGATTATCTGCACTGTACATTGCATTAAATTGGCTTAGTGCAAACACGCCAAAATTAGCCGAAATTAAACTGACTAAAACACCTACAACTACAATAAAATAAATAATGTTTTGGCGCTTTTTAAGGCGCAGAGGGTGGCCTAACCAAAACTTTAATATTGCGGCCCCAACCATGGCCTGCAATACCACCCCAAAGGCAATATACATAGCCTCGTTTAATGAATTTCCTACCAATACCATTTCATGAGTTGTATTAGCAAAAAAATTTAAATTAAATGCGAGAGCCGCTAAAAATAGCGCAGGAATAAATCGCCACCACCACACAAAGCAGCCAACTAAGGCTATACCAGCAGGTAACCAAACCGGAATAATTTGCGAGTTAAAGGTTAGCTTGGTAAGTATTACTCCTACAAAAAAATAGGCTAAAGAAAAAATAATGTAAAAAACACTAGAGTAATACTTGGAGTTAAAATTTTTCACATAAATCCCTGTACAAGTAATATTCCCAATTTAAAATATCAGTATAGCTAACAGTAAGTTATTTGCGGTATTTTTTATAATGGTAATTGTTTTTTGCTAAAAGACTGCTTTAACACCACGGTTGATTCTATATTAGCGATACAGCTTAAGCTCCCTAGTTGATGCTTAACAAACTGCTCATAGCTTTCTAAATCATGCGCAATTATTTTTAGTAAATAGTCGTAACTTCCCGATATTACCGAACACTCTAGCACATGAGTGAGCTTTTCCACGTGTTGCTCAAATTGCCGGGCAGCACTGGCCGAATTTTGATTTAAACGTACAAATGCATACACCAAAACGTTTAGTTTAAGTGCCTTGGGGTTAATAACAGCGTGGTAGCCGGTAATAATACTAGCTTGTTCTAGCTTTTTAATTCGTCTAAGGCAGGGCGTATCTGAGAGGCTAATATGACTGGCAAGATCTGCAACAGACATTCTGGCGTTGGCTTGTAAGGCAATGAGCAATTGCTGATCTTTTTTATCGAGCATATATAGATTCTTATTAATTATTTTTATATTTGTAGTGATTATTGCTAATGATGTTGATAATTACTAATTTTTTTAGCGTTTTACCCTCATTAAACTCTGTTAGCATTTAGTGATAACTATAATAACAGGAAACAATAATGAGCACCCATACAGCCATTTTTGATCGATGGATAAGAAGCGCCTTCCCACAGATAAACAGCGAGCTTGAGCAACTTTACTGGCAACAAGATGATAAAGCCAATGTAGAGGGGTTGGGAGAGCCTTTAAAACAGCAATTAAAAGATGAAGGTAACGCATTAATAAGTAATTTATTAGCGGAGGGAAATACCGATGAAGGTTTTGATAGTGCGTTTGATTTGCTCGGTAATGTAGGGCTTTTTATGGCGGCGTGTCGTCGTCATGAAATTACCGAGCCAAGCCGTGAGACCACATCGCCATTGGTAGAAGCGTCGGCACTAGCAATGCATATAGGTGCCTCTATTGGAGTAACGCCACGCTTTGCGACTGCTCATTTAACCACGCACAATAAAGCGCTAAATGGCACGTATAAACGTTTTACTAATTTACCCGACGAAAAACTATTTATTGATTACAACACCCAAGGTATTTTGGCATATAAACGCGCCAGCGATGCATTATTAAAAATATTACCATTAGGTATTTCGCACCCCACCTGTGCCGAGCTATTAAAAGTAGCAAAACAAGCGTTAATAGATGTAATTGAATCGAATAATGCACTTTATACCCAGTTAGACACAGAGCGCTTTTTTAATTGTGTGCGCCCTTATTATAAACCGCATCGAGTAGGCAATGAGATATACAGAGGTGCTAATGCGGGAGATTTTGCCGGCATAAACGTTATCGATATGCTACTTGGGCTGTGTAGTGCCAACGAGCCAAGTTATTCACAAATGCTGGTGGATAAGTTTTTATATATGATGCCAGAAGATCAGCAAATATTGCGCGAAGCAATGCGCATGCAAAGCTTTATGGATGACTTTTTACAGGCGCAGCAATATAAAGACAATGACTGGTTTAAATACCACGCAAAGCTATTTATTCAGGTGTGTAAATTACATGGTGACACTGCAATCGGTCATCATAATCAATTGGTTGAAAAATTTATTGCGCAACCGTCAAAGCAAATGCAACAGCAACATATGAGTAAAGTAACAGCCAGTGGCCCACCATTACATGTTTTGCTCGATTCGTTAGAAAAACTCCGTGATAAACGTGCCAGCGCTAAACGCGACGATATAAAAACACGTTACGACGATATAAACTTGCTAAAACAGTGGATTAAATAAGATGAATCAACACGATTTTTGTATGGCCGAAGGCTGTTATTTATTAAGCCACTCAGTAGGGCGTCCACTGAAAAATAGTCAGCAGCATTTAGCGGCTCATTATTTTTCGCCGTGGGAATCGTCAAATAAAGAACCCTGGCAGCAATGGTTACCTGCAGTAGAGCAATTTAATACCGCATTAGGGCAGTTATTTAATGCGCCTAGCGAGCAATTTTGTCCACAAGTTAACTTATCCAGCGGCTTAACCAAATTGTTAATGTCGCATCCGCGATTACAGCAAAAAAATTGCAAAGTATTAATGACGCAAAGCGACTTTCCAAGTATGGGCTTTGCGATGCAAAAAGCTTTGCCAAAATGCGCGCAAATAACATTTATTCCTGAACATGAAAACTTAACCGATATTACCGTTTGGCAGCGTTATTTAACGGATAACATAGATTTAGTTTTTATCAGTCACGTATATTCAAATACAGGGGTACAAGCCCCTGTACACGATATTGTTGCTTTGAGTAAAAAAACGAATAGCTTATCAATCATTGACGTTGCGCAATCTGCAGGGGTGATACCGCTTGATTTAACCGCCTTAAATGCTGACTTTATGATTGGCTCTAGCGTTAAATGGCTATGTGGCGGCCCTGGTGCTGCTTACTTATGGGTTAACCCACAGCAAATAGCTGTTTGTGAGCCTAAAGATGTTGGCTGGTTTTCTCATCAAAATCCCTTTGAGTTTGATATAAATCATTTTATTTATAACAAGGGAGCGCTTAAATTTTGGGGCGGTACTCCCTCAGTTGTACCTTATATTATTGCAGCCAATAGTATTGCCTATTTTGCCGCATTGGGAATTGATAAAGTTAGGTCGCATAATTTAGCAATGCTTGCGCTTATTCAGCAACAGTTGGGTAAATATGTTGTGTCGCCCACGCTGCAGCATCAATGCAGTGGTACTGCTATTTTAAACTTTAACATGCAGCAACAACATGTATTGAATGAGCTTAATAGTGCAGGGATTAGTGTGGATGCCAGAAAGCTTGGTATACGAGTTTCACCGCATATATATAATAGCGCCGACGCAATACATAAGTTTATAGCGGTTATAAAAAAAGCGATTAAGGTTGTTGACTAAGTTGCTCTTTTTGCTGATTTAACGCCTCTATTTGTTGCTGTGCTTGCCCAATTAAAGCATCGTATGACTGTTTAAGAGCTGATGTTTTAGTTGCAATCGCATTGGCAATAGAGGAAGCCCCTAAACGATTGGCTTTATCTTGCGTCATGTAATCAATTTGCTGTTTTTTTTCTGTGTATTGCTGCTGATATTGTTTAATAGCCAGTTGGTAGCGTTTTATATCACGATTAATTTGCTGCGTTTTTAAGTAATCATCAACAGAAGTATCTGTAATTTTACTGCTAGCAGTTGTATCGCTATAGGCTGTGGTTACATTAATATTTTTTAGCGTAATGGCTTGTGCATCTAGAGCACAGGGCAGCTGGCTAAATGTAGGAACACCTTTAATAACGCATTTATAAACAGTAATGTTTTCTGCCAAGCTAAAGGTTGGCGCGGTTAAGCAAATTGATAGCAATATAACCCGGATCATAGTTAAACCTAAATTGGCTTAAAGTTAAGTTAATCATGCCCTAAGTTATAGTTTGGTACAATTTGTTTAGTTTTATAAATTATAGGCATAAAAAAACCACAACTAAGTGGTTTAAATTAAGTATGGTGGAGAAGGAGGGATAGACTTGCTTACCTCCATGTAATCAATCGCTGCGCGACGCTTGCAGCGGCCCAAAATGTTCCCGACATTTTGTTGAACCCTGTTGAGGGATCTCACCCTCCCAATTTAGTCTTGGTGTTAAATTATAGGCACAAAAAAACCACAACTAAGTGGTTTAAATTAAGTATGGTGGAGAGGGAGGGATTCGAACCCTCGATAGAGCTACAAACTCTATACTCCCTTAGCAGGGGAGCTCCTTCGGCCACTCGGACACCTCTCCAACGCATAACCGTTTTTTTATTGATGGAAGTAAAAATTAAAGCCACCAATATAAATGTGGTGGAGAGATAGGGATTTGAACCCTAGATAGGCTACAAACCTATGCCGGTTTTCAAGACCGGTGCATTCGACCACTCTGCCATCTCTCCGTGACGCAGAATAATACTTAGGTCATACGCATGTGTAAATAGCAAAAAGACTGTTTGCTTAAAATTTAGGCTAAAATGAGGTTTTTTTTGTAAATAAGGGGAAATAAAGACAATTTTAGTAAAATTAAATAGGTTGCAGCAAGCAGTGGGAGCTAAATAAGAAGCTTTATTTAGTGGTTGGGTGCTTGCTGCACCGTATAAATAGTCATGGTTGTGTGACTATTTATATTGAGCTGTGCTACCAAGAGCGAGTCTTTTACCGAAGCGATTAAGCTTTGCTAACATTTTAGCTTTACGATTTGTTGGTTTAACGGCAATGTGAGTAGCAGCTGTTTCATTTAATGTGTTAATTGGGTTCATTACTTAACTCCGAGTTGTGGTTGGTGAAAACGGGGGCATTCTGCCTCTTAATTGTTTAAAAATAAAGCGATAAAAATTGAGCCCGAAGCATTAGTTATTTTAATCCGAAAGGATTTTATTAACCTGCCGTTCACTTGGTGGGTTTGGGTGTTTTTGCATTTTTATTCACGCCGTTAGTTTTTAAATCCCTTTTGTTATGGGGTCTCTGTGTTTGTTTTTATTTTTAATGCGATAAAAGCATTCTTTTTTGGTTATTTATTCAGATTAAATTATTTTAATTAAATGATTTTTTATGCTGTTTAATTAGTGTTTATAAAATTAACTTTATGAGCGTTAAAAAAATTCCAGTAAAGTTCTAAAAAAAGTTGGTGTAATGCACTTTATATTTGCATTGCATGGGTGAATTACTTAGCTTTTTAGCAAAATGGTGTTTTTAATAAAGTTAGTATTACTAGGAGTTATAACGAACACTTGGCAGCTGTTTTTATATTAACCAATAAAAAAGCGCCTACTTTACAGTAGGCGCTTTTGCGTTAGTTGCGTTAATAACGCGTCTAACTGGGGACAGAGCCTCTTCTAGCAACCGCTCTGTTTGCTAAAAAGGCATTAATTCGTTTTGTTGGGGTAAGCACTATGGCGTTACCAAGTAGTACTAAGCTAAACCCTGCAAAGGTATTTGCATGCCATTCAAAGTCTTCATAAAAGCTGCTTAGTGTTACCGCAACTAAAGGAAACAGTACGATGACATAGCTGGCTTTTTCGGGGCCAATATTTTTTAACAGTGCAAAGTAACAAGCAAAGGCGATTACAGTGCCAAAAATAGATAAGTACAATAACGACAGCCAATAGCTAGTAGGTGCAGTGAAATTAAATTGCACGTCGCTTATAAATACATATAAGGCTAAGCCAATGGCACTGTATAACATGCCCCAAGCATTACCTTGTAACACACCAATTTGTTTGCGTGAATTACGTACACTTACCATGTTTCCTAATGAAGCCACAAAGGTGCCTCCAAGAGCAAGTAGTAACCCGACGAATGCACTGTTACTCAAGTTGAGTTGCTGTAATTGTGGCCAAAACAAGCAGGTGATACCTAAAATGGCAAGTACAGCACCGGTATAAATTCGTTTTGAAATAGGTTTGCCAAAAAATAATCGGGTATTAACTATATTCATTACTAATAGCATTGAAAAAGCAATCGAGGTCATTGCAGAGCTAAGGTGATTTTGTGCCCAGTAAAGCATTAAGTAATTTAGGCCAAAGTTAAACAGGGCCAATAATACGAAAAAACCATGATCGACTAAATTAAATCGCATTTTAGGTTTTTTGTATGCCACATATAACCACATTAATAATGCCGCGATTGCAAAACGATAAAATAGCGATAGTTCAACAGCAATATCGCCTAGCTGAAACTCTATGGCCAACCAGGTTGAGCCCCAAATTAAAACAGTTGTTATATATAGCGCTGCACTTTTCAATACTGCTCTCCAAAGTCGATTAAGCTGCTATTTTAAAGCTTATCTGTATACTTACCATATACAGAAAATGGAATATGTAACCTATACAGATTGAGGGTGTAATGATTTTAAAAGCGGTTAGCCATCAAGGTCATGAGTTTTTGTACCAGCAAGTTATTCAACTGATCAGGGATATGAGTGCTCAACAGGCTTTATTGCCCTCAGAAAAACTGCCGTCTTTACGTAAAATGGCTAGCAACCTTAATATAAGTATTCCTACGGTAAAGCAGGCCTATCAAGCGCTAGAGGATCAAGGGGTTATAGAGGCACGCGAAAAGTCAGGCTACTTTTTAAAAGCCGTTAACATGGCAAGCAGCTTACCAAAACGGGTTAAGCTGAGCCGCGAGCCCGTGATTGTAAACAAGCAGGCGCTGATTGAGCAGGTATACACAGCCATTCATCAGGCCCATGTGGTGCCTTTTGGAGTCGCTAACCCGGTTGCTGCAGCACCAACCGATAAAGCCTTAGCCAGAAATATGCGCCGAGTAATGACGCTTGCCGGTAGTAGCGCTATTAATTACGGGCCACTGGATGGTTATGCACCGTTAAAAAAGCAACTTATTCATCGCTATTTAGACTTTGGCATTGGCATTAATATGGATGAAATGGTGATCACTAATGGTGCGCAAGAAGCACTGGCAATTGCACTCAAATGCGTAACTAAGCCCGGTGATGTAGTGGCCATAGAGAGCCCTTGCTATCACGGAATTATAGAGTTAATAGAAAGTTTAGGCCTTAAAGCACTTGAAATACCTTTATGCCCAGATAATGGTATTTGGCTAAACGATTTAGCGCAGGCGCTTAATGAGCACGATATTAAAGCGTGCTTATTTTCTACGGCTATTAGTAATCCGGTTGGTAGTTTTATGCCAGATAAAAATCGAGAACAGCTGGTGGAACTAGTTGAAAGCCATAACGTAGTGCTCATTGAAGATGACGTATATGGCGACCTATACTTTACACCCAAACGAGGTACACCTGCTATAGCGTATTCCAAAAAAGGCTTGGTGCTAAGTTGTTCGTCTTTTTCTAAAACGGCTGCCCCTAGTTATCGTGTTGGTTGGCTTATTGCGGGGAAATTTGCAGGGCAAGCTAGGCGTTATAAAAGAGCATTGAGTTGTTCTACCTCACTAATTAATCAATGGACGTTATCAGAATTTGTTTTTAGCGGTGAATACGATCGTAATTTAAAAGTACTTAGGCAGCGTTTACGTACGAATAAAGAGCATATGCGACGTTGCTTACAGCAAGCCATGCCAAAAGGTACACGGATCAGCGATCCACAAGGTGGCTGTGTTATTTGGTTAGACTTAGGCTGCGAGTATGATAGCCAAAAGCTATTTTCATTAGCGCTTGAGGTAGGTATAAGCATTACTCCAGGGTTGATATTTTCAGCTTCAAATAAATACAAAAGCTGTATAAGGCTAAGCTATGGTGTGCAGTGGAGTGAGCAAATAGAGCAAGCAATTGTCACACTAGGTAAACTTACCTTACTAGCAAAAAAGTAGCCTAATTTAAAGGGGAACAACAGCTTGTAACAAGTTTTTCGGCACAATAAAAAACAGCCGTTAAGTTAAGCGTAACGGCTGCAAAGGGATGTTAAATAATTACCTAAGTGAAGTTTGTAAACTAGTTTTGTTTAAAGCTAAATAATTGGTAACCTTTAAGTTCAGGTACTTGTACTACTAGCTGCTCTTCTTGTTTAGCTATATTGGCAAAATTTTCGCATAAGGCATTGGCACGTTTTTCGAGCGCATCGGCATGCTGCTCTACTTTTTCTTCTATTTGCGTACCCATATTTTCCATACGTTGTTCAAAGGCTTGCATGTCGCCTCCTGAGCCAAGTAATTCAGAACCTAAAGCAACTAAAATACTCCCCATAGATTGCATTACAGCAGACTCAACAGCGGTCTCTATTTGTTGTTCGAACTGCTGCTCAAAGTTTTCACCAAATTGGTTAAAGCTTTGCTGGCCCATAACAAAGGTGTCTTGTTGATAAAAAGTATTTTGTACTTCAAGTTTAATGTCGTCCATTAACGATGAGATATTATCGAGGCCATCAATATTAAAAGCATTAGCAACTTCTTGCAGTGCAACACCGGCAATTTTAACGCCTTCTAAGGCTATATTTGCTACTTCGGGTAATTGCGTGCGTAAACTATCTGAATATTGAGTTAGCGCCTTTTGCTGGGAATGATTAAGCGCTACCGATTCACCATTAATGGTTAAATTGCCATTGGTATTAAATTGCATAGTTTGCTTATTGGCGGTAAAAATCTCTAGTTCGTCAGGCTTAATACGTACATCATTTTTAAATTCTACATTACATTGCTCATTATTAAATGACACTGTTGAATCGTTATCATTATGTGCCACAACGGCAGGTGCACATATTAAAGTGCTCATTAATAGTAATTTTTTCATATTTATTCTCAGTTTTTTATTGATGATAAATAAGTAATAACAAGTTTAGTGCCAATGTTTTTTTATTATATTAAACAATAGGTTGGTTTTATTTTTAGTATTGTCTATAGCAAAGGTTTATTATAAAAAAACTATTTTTTAGTCAAATTGGCTAAAGCTAGAGCAGTAATTAATTTTATTTATCGATACGATAAAAAACTCTCACTTTCCATAAAGCGAATTTAGCGCTATTTATTCACAGTATTGACATGGAGGCTATTTAAGATAGCTACATGGCTTTATTTTGGCGCTAAACTGCATTGCACTTTATGTGTCGAACATTTTAATTTTACCAATTATTGCGATTATAAAATCCTTGGTTGGTCTCAAACACTTTATGGAGTGGGTTGTGGGTAAGACATTTAGTTACGATGCGCTAGATGACGATTTTGTTGAAGACGAGTACGAAATGCTCGGGCGTAATCAGCACGATAAGAACAAGCAAAAGGTTAAGAAAAAGTTGGAAGACTACCTTGAGCAAAAGCGCTTGCGTAAAAACCTAGGCGAAGACGATTTAAGCGATTACACCGATTAAATTGCGCTAGTATAACTAAAGTACCAATGTGAATTAGACTCTAAATGTACGCTTTTATGTATGTTTAAATTTTGATTAGATTGGCAATAAAGAGGCTGTGTGCCTCTTTATTACTTTTAAGCGGCGTTACTTATTGCTTTGTTGCAGTGCTTTTTGAATGGTGAGCTCTAGCTTTTCTGGCTTGGTAAAGGGTGCATAGCGTTTAATTGGTGAGCCGTCTGCTGCGATTAAAAACTTAGTAAAGTTCCACTTTATTTTGCGAGTTAAAAAGCCTGGTTGTGTCGATTTCAAATAACGAAATACCGGATGAGCATGCTCTCCGTTTACCTCTACTTTAGCGGCCATTAAAAAATTAACCCCGTAGTTTATTAAACATCCTTGCTCTATCTGCTGTGCATCTCCGGGTTCTTGCTGATTAAACTGATTACACGGAAATCCTAAAATTACTAAGCCTTGGCTAGCATATTTATTATGCAAAGCCTGTAGTGACTCGTACTGGTAGGTAAAACCACACTTGCTTGCCGTGTTTACAATAAGCACGACTTTACCAGCAAACTCGCTAAAATTAATGGTGTTACCTTGCAAACTGGTGGCGCTTAACTGATGAAACTTGTGCATTATTTATGCTTTACCTTATCTTTGTTGATGCTCAATTTACTCTTTTAAGTACATTGCTTAATATGGTTGTTGTATATATTAAGACTATTTTTTAATTTAAAATTAAAAATAATCCCATACCCGCAATCGTAGTGTAGTAAATATTATGGGTTTTATAAGCCACAATAATAGCTACTATAGCCGCACTTAAATAAGGGTTTTGCCAATTTAAATTAATGCCATCATCGTTTAAAAATACAATAGGTACCCAAATAGCCGTAAGTACCGCTGGTGCACTAAAACTTAAAAATTGTTGCATTTTAGGCCCAACTTTAAAGGGTAAAGCGCGGTGCAAAAATAAGTAACGGGTAAAAAAGGTAATACAGGCCATTAGTAAAATAGTGGTCATCATAAGTTGCGCTCCTTTTTAGCAGTTATTCTTGCTGTAAAGTATCCTGCGCTCATGGCCAGTAATGCAGAGCTCACCAGCCATAACTCAAATCCGGTACTTTTAAACAGTGTAGCGCTAATGCCTGCGACTATAACTGTAACGAGTGAGGCGAGGCTTTTAACACCCGGAATAACTAAAGCTATAAATGTAGCGGCTATAGCAAAGTCGAGGCCCAAATGGGTTAAATCGGGGAGCATAGTACCAGCAACAATGCCTATAAATGTCCATAAACTCCATGCAATATAAAAGCTAAAACCGGCGCTAAGTGCGTAAATTAAACGTATTTTTGTACGATAGGCTTTAGGGTGGTGCGAAAATGCAAACAACTCATCGGTCAATACAAAGCTTACAGGTAGACGCCAGCTCAAAGGTTGATCAATTACTTTATGACGTACCGCTAAGCCATATAAAAAATGCCGAGAGCTAATTATAAAGGTAGTAAACAAAATGGTGAGTAGTGGCGTATTTCCCGCAATTAACTCAATAGCGACAAGCTGCGCAGAGCCCGCAAACACTAATAAAGACATCGCTTGAGTTTCAAGGGCAGTAAAACCATTTTGAATAGCCAGTGAGCCACAGAGTATTCCCCAAGGGATCACCGCCAAACAAAGCGGTAACATGTCAACAAAACCTTTTAAAATTGCACGCGATGGTCTGTTCATTTGCAGAAATATTAGCCAGTAAAATTAATTGCTTAAGTGTGCCATAAAGCATGCTTTAAATAATAGGTTTAATGCAAATCTAAACAAAGTTTGAAATAATGAAACAATAACTTAATTAGCGAGATAACTAATGTTTAAAGTAAAAGTATGGGATGGCTTTGTCAGAAGCTTTCACTGGTTATTAGTGTTTAGTATTGCTGTGCTCTATTTTAGTATTGAAGAAGGTATGATTGAACTGCACTTTATTGCTGGCTTTTTTACCTTAGCACTTATTTTAACGCGATTAATATGGGGGATTATAGGCAGTAAAACAGCTAAGTTAAGCGCGTTAATACACTCCCCGCAAGCGGTAATAATCTCACTTAAAGCTAATAAAACTCCGCTTGGGCATTCTGCGCCAGGTAGTTATATGGTGTTGTTGTTTTTTATACTTATTATTACTCAGCTTGTTAGTGGCTTAATGAGTAGTGATGGTATTTTAACTGATGGGCCTTTAGCGCAGTACGTGTCGAGCAGTACAGTTGATTTTGCTAATTGGTTACATAGTTTAAACTTTGATATTTTACTTTATGCGATAGGTTTGCATGTTTTAGCAATTGTAATTTATAAGATTAAAGGCAAGCCTTTAGTGAAAGCGATGATCACCGGAACGAAACAACAGCCAAATGAAAAGCCAGCAATACTTACAAAAGCACCTTGGTTAGCTTGGGTCGTATTTTTAATATTGCTTGTAGTGCTTATGACAACTTGGGGCAGTGAGCCACTTAGTTATTTACTTAACTTGGGTTAAAAATAAAAAGGCGCCTATTTAAATCCGATTATGAATTAAATAGGCGCCTTTATTATTTAAAAACTTAGTCTTTAAATTGCGTGTGGCAATCTTTACAGCCTTTGGCCCATGCGCCAAACGCTTTACCAATAACAGCTTTATCGCCAGACTGTGCAGCTACAGCAAGTTCATCTGCGTATTGCTGAAATGCAGTTGCTTTTTTCATAAAAGTGTCGTTTTCAGCCCAAACAGCGGCAAGTGCAGCAGTATCACCCTTATCAGTACCTTCGTAAAACGCTTCCCATGGCATTTTTGCCAGTGCAGCTGCGTTATTTGCACGTGCTTTAAATTTATCTGCATCAAAAGGAATTTTGCCTTTAAGCATAGCGCCCATGTCACTAATTTGTACTGAGAGCATAGAAAATGCAGCTTGACGATATTCAATAGCGTCGCTTGGCTCTTTAAATGCAGAATTTGCTGATACGCTAAGTGCGCATGTTGATAATAATGCCCCGATAAATACTTGCTTCAATTTCATTAAACTTATCCCTAGTAAAAGTTTCTAATTCTATCTTTGTATCTTAGCTGCCACTTTTATTCAAGTGAAAGCGATAGTTTGGTTTGCTTGAGGCTTAATCGTTAATATCGACGTCGGCGAATATCATGCCACGGCGCATACTGCGAGTGGCTAAAAACACTTCGCAAAGTAGCGACATAAAAGCAAATATAAGCAAAGCCATAGCAGCTACAAAACAGCTACCTATCGTTACGCCTAAGTTAACTGATTGAATATGCGATAAAAATAATAACATAACAACCGCACAAACCAACAATGCACTTAACACACTCAAGCTAAATGCAAGGTGTATACAACGAGAGCGCTTTAGCAGCGCTCTTAGCTCGGTGGTTAACGACAGATTAAAGTCATCATCAGTGCTTACTTTTAGTCTACGTTCAAGCAAACGAGCTCTATCTGTTATACGCGCTAAACGGTTTGATAAAACCCCTAAAGTGGCAGCAATACCTGTAATTAAAAAGACGGGAGCAACCGCGGTTTGAATCACTTTGGCCATGCTTAAAATATTAATTACTTCGTTATCCATTTACATCTCAAAATAAGTGTTGGTTGTTTACAATCATTCACAAACTTAATTTCTTTCTTTTCCCTTTGGAATCAGTTTGTTGCTAGTGTTTTCTCTGTTTTTATGTGTTGCTTGTAACTTAAATGTAACTAAGGTGTTGCTCACGTATGGGTTTAAGTTTTATATTTAAGCCCATGGTTGAATATAGTAAATACAATAATACATAACCTATCCTAGGGGAAATGATGTCTAAAAATATAATAAAGAAAACAGCAATTGCCACTGCTGTCTCAAGCGCATTTATTGCAACACTTGCAAGTGCAAGTGCAAGTAACTTACCTACGGCTAATATTACTTATCAAAAAGCTGAAGCAGTAAAAGAACAAGTTGCAGATAAAAAAGAACCATCGGCACATATGATTGTATTACGCGCTACAACATCAGTAGACGCCTATGTTGCAGGTACTTACCAGCAATCAAATAATCGTGAAATTACAGCTAATATAGAGCAACTTCAAGACACTATGACTCTTGAGTTAAATAGCTTAGATTTTGATGCGAAAATAATTGGTAAAACCAAAATATTAGCACCTACGTTAATCGTTCAAGCTTCGGCTGAAGCACTTGCTAAAATTGCTAAAGATTCACGAGTAGCAAAAGTATTACCTATGTTCGATAGCGAACTGCATGTTGCAGCAAGCTCTGACTATATTAATGCAAAACCACTTATTGTAGACGGTATTGCAAGCGGTAAAGGTCAGCGTGTTGCGGTATTAGATACAGGTATTGATTACACTCACCAAGCATTTGGTGGGGCAGGTACAGTTGAAGCATATTTAGCGGCGCAAGCAGATCCTACTACAGTGGCTTGGCCTCAAGGTGTTGTTAAAGGTGGTTACGACTTTATTAATGAAGACGCTGATCCGATAGAGAACGATCCTGCTAATTCTCCAGCAACAGGGGCTCCAACAAACCATGGTACTTCATCTTCAAACTCAGTAAATGGTATTGCGCCAGACGTTGAACTTTATGTTTACTCTGTATGTGGTGGCGGTTGTCCAAGTGCCGCACAGGCTGCAGCACTAGAAGCCGCAATGGATCCTAATGGCGATGGTGATATTTCTGACCGTGTAGATGTAATGAATATGTCTCTTGGTGGCGAGTTTGGCGACACATATACTGGCGGCGGTACACAATACTTAATTCAGCGTGCTGTTGAATTAGGCGTTAATATGGTTATTTCTGCGGGTAACGATGGTGATAACCCATTCCGTATAGGCGGCCCAAGTACCACACCTAATGCCTTATCTGTAGGTGCAATGACACACCCTACAACTGAAATAGGTGTTGCTACAGGCACTATTGCTGGTGTTGAAGGTGATATTCAGCCATCAAGCTTTGGTCCACAAGAAGCTTATACAATTACAGGTGCAGACATTGAGTTAGTTTATCCAGACGCTAACCAAAATGGTTGTGTTGCGTTTGCCGCCGATGTTGATTTTACCGGTAAAGCTGTATTAATAGACCGTGGTGCTTGTGCATTTACCGACAAAGTATTAAACGCACAAATAAATGGTGCAGAGTTTGTGATGATTGCAAACAATACTGATGATGGTACACCAGCTCCTATGGGTGGTTTTGATGCTGCTGTAACAATTAAAAACGTAGGCATTAATTTTGCTGCAGGTGCGGCTTTAAAAGCACAGTTAGCAGCAGGTGGTCCGGCAACATTTGATATTAGCATTGACATTAAAACTACATCTGGCGCTGTAGCTACGTTCTCATCTCGTGGTCCTTCAATGGATGGTTTATTAAAACCAGAAATTACCGCACCAGGTACTAGTATTGATGTTGCAGCAGCAGGTACTCAAACTGGTACTAACCCAGTTTCAGGTACATCTTTTTCAGGTCCAATTACTGCTGGTGCTGTTGCGATGATTCGTGAAGCACATCCAGATCGTAATGCCTTTGAAATTAAAGCAACAATAATGAATGCGGCTAATTTAAATGTAACAAACGAGCCGTTAGCAATTAATCCTGCTTCAGAATTAGCACCTATTAGTATGATTGGCGCAGGTTTAGTTGATGTAGCTAAAGCGGTTAATTTACCGGTTGCTGCATGGGTAAATAACGCTAAGTTTAATACCAAGCAAGCAGCGCTTTCATTTGGCTTAGAAAGCATGACAGAAACTGCATCGTTAACTAAAACGGTAACAGTTAAGAACTTCTCAGCTGACGCTAAAACTTATAACTTACGTACAGAAGCGCGTTACCAGAGCGATATAGATACTGCGGCTATTAGTTGGGATTTCCCTGCATCAATTACTGTTCCTGCAGGCCAAGCTATTAATTTTGACGTAGTATTAACCGTTGATCCAGCTAAGTTACCAGAGTGGAATCTAAATAACCCATTTAGCGCAGAGGAAGTTGCAGCAAGAAGTGCAGCATTAACCTCAGTAGAGTTTGATGGTGCTTTGGTGTTTGATGATGCCAGCACAGATACTGACCATGATTTACACCTTGTTTATCATGCAATGCCTAAAGCTGCTACTGAGCTAAGCGTTTCATCGCAAATCGTCGATAGTGAAATGGCTCTTGTTGTTACAAATAGTGGTCAAACTGAAATTATGCCACAAGCAGAAAGCATTGTTGCAGTGGGTGTTGAGAAAACATTTGCAGAAGCTGAATTTAATATTCTAGCAACTACTTTCTCGGCGTTTAATGCAGAGTTTTGTGACTCAGGCATATTTGTTACCTCATCGATTCAACTACGTGACCCACTAACGCATACCTTCCAAGCGGGTTACAGATTAGAAATTGATACCGATAATGACGGTGTAGCAGATCAGTTTATGACAAACTTAAACGACCGTGGCCGCGATACAGCGTTCCCTGGGCGTAGCCGTACGCTAATTGGTGAGACAGATGGCGCGGGTAATGATTCATGGGCGTGGGGTACTCCGCTTTATCACTCTGCGGGAGAGGACACCATTACCTTCTCTGGTTGTTCTGAACTACTTAATATAGATGGGACACTACTAGGCGAGCAGATGAACTTTAAAGCATCTGTGGGTTATGCTGCATATCAAAGTGGTGTATTTACAGAAACTGATAGTGTTACAGGTTCAACTGTATTTGGTATGCAACCTCAAGTAGCATTTACCTCGCTTGAAACAGGTGAAGCAGTTACAACACTTAAACCAGGTGAAAAAGCAGTTGTTACAGCAAGTGGTCCATTTGCGCTAACACAGGCT
>TARA_R110000851_G_scaffold152671_2_pt1 | contig 23015 bp, 10 predicted proteins | sample TARA_R110000851 | Tara Oceans TARA_R110000851 (sample SAMEA4397627) | marine metagenome | biome: Polar Biome; feature: [DCM] deep chlorophyll maximum layer (ENVO:01000326); material: water (ENVO:00002006), including particulate matter (ENVO:01000060) such as... | depth 17 m
AATATACAGAAGCATTTCCAATAACTGTGCCTGTAGGAGTTACTGTAAAGGGCCATAGTATAAGAGCTGTTAATATTTCACCTACAACTGTAACACGTTACAACGATGCATTTTTGCTCAATGGCGAAAGTACTGTTGAAGATATTACAGTTAAAGATTTTTATAGTGGAAGAAAGAACTTTACTATTACAAGCGGCGGTAGCGCAACAGGAACACTTACAGTAAATGTAGGAATAACAGCTCAAGCACACGCTTATGTAAGTGGCGGAAGAATTACTAATGACGCAAAGACAATTGACCTTGCAGTAACAGGAGCAACTTACGTTCACGGAACTGGAATACTTACTGTAACTTACACAGGAACTGCTCCTGCAAATGGCTTAGAAGTATTTTTAGATGCATTATTATTCAGCTGTGCAGGAGATACTAGAACATTTCCAGACAATGGATATGCATTTAGATTTGCAACAGATTTTACAGTAACATCACGCAGTCCGTATATAAGAAACGTAAGTGTTATTACAAAAGGTAGTGTGGTTAGTTCAGGTGACCCAAGAGGATTTAATCAAGGCGATGCAGGTAAAGGAGCATATGTAGACGGAGCATACGCAACAGCTTCGTCGAGAGAATCAGCAATGCTGTTTCACTCAGTTACGTTTATTACTCCTGGCGTTGACGGCCTTACAGCTACTAACGGTGCAAGAATTGAATGGTTAAACTGTTTTACATATTTTGCTAACAAGGGCCTAAACGCCTATGATAGTGTAGCAGGATTTGCATACAACGGTAAGACACGAATTAGATTAAGTGGTATAACAGGAACATTTGCCGCAAACGATGTAGTTACATTTACATCTAGAGATGCATCAACAGTAGTAGCAATTACAGTAGAAAGTGTCGAAGGCGATATTTTAGTAGTTGATGCTAAGAATACTAATTTAATTGGGTTTGATACAACTCCGCAAACTATTGTAGCAACAACAGGCAGCGGAGCAACAGCAACAAAAATAGAAAATATTGACATACGAGATTTTGGTGCAGAAGTAAGAATGATTGGCTCTGCAAATGTTTATGGTAATTACGGATTGTACGGAGATGGACAAGGAGTACTTGTTTACGCTATTGGACAAAACTTAGCTTACATTGGCAACGGTAAAGAATTTACAAATGATACAGGCAGTGTTGTCCAAGCAAACGAAGTTGTTGAATTAGATGGCGCACAAATACGATACAGTAGTGTAGACCATAAAGGTGATTTTAGAGTAGGAGAATTGTTCCACGTAAACCAAGAAAACGGAACAGTAGATTTTGCAGTTTCATCTTTGAATATTACACTTACTGACGGCGTAACATTTAACAATGGCGGCGACACAACTTTTATAAACGGTTCAAGAATTGATACTGGCAATATAAGAATAAGTGGTAACACTATTGAAACTACTGCCGGCGCTTTAAATTTTGTAAGCGTAACTGATCAAATTAATATAGAAAACAATGTTAGTGTAGACGGTAATATTGATGTAACAGGCAACCTAACTATTGGCGGAAACATCACCTTAGGTGACAGTGCTAACGATAATTTAGAAATTGTTGCTGGGATTGCATCTGACCTACGTCCAAATATTACAAGTACATATAGTTTAGGTACATCAACAAACACATGGGCAAACTTATACGTTGACGAACTATTTGTTGACGATATTAATGTCAATACAAATTACATTACAACAACAAACTCAAATGCAAATTTAGAACTCAGAGCAAACGGCACTGGTAAAGTTTTATTACCTACTAACGATTTACAAGTAGATAATAATTTAAAAGTTGACGGAACTGCAACACTTGCAAACACAAGTATTACCGGAACAGTAACACTAATAGGAGCGCATACTCAAACTGGTAATGCAAACGTTAGTGGCGATGTAACAGTAACACAGGATTTAACTGTAGGTGCTGCTGTACAGTTTGAAGAAATAAAAATTGACGACAACATTGTTACTACTACTAGTTCAAACGCAAATTTAGAACTTAGAGCAAACGGCACTGGTAGTGTTGTTATTCCTAACAACAATGTAACAATTAGTAATAATTTAAATGTATTAGGGACAATGAGTCTTGTAGATCTAACTTCTACTGGTACTATTACTTCATCGCAATTTAATACAGGCGATATAGTAATTAGAGATAACTTTATTACTACAACAAACACAAACAGCAACTTAGATCTGCGTACTTCGGGTACTGGAAAAATTGTTGTAGATAATTTATCGTTTGATGCTAGTACTATTGCAAGCTCAACAAACATAACACTTACACCTGCCAATGGAATAGTTAGCATTGATGCAACTGGAGCGTTAAAATTACCAGCAGGTACTACAGCACAACGTCCTTCAGCAGTAGCAGGCCAGCTAAGATTTAATAGTCAGCTTGCTAGATTTGAAGGATACAATGGAACAAATTGGATTAAATTAGACGGACTACAGGACTTAGATGGCAATACTAAAATTACCGCAGAACTAACTCCTGGAGCAAATGATGACACAATAAGATTTTATATTAACGGAAACGTTGTTGGTGACATTGATATAAACCGTTTTAATTCTAATAGAGTAACCGTAGATGACATCGAGATAGATGGCAATAAGATAAGTAGTATTACTACTAATACGGATTTAAACTTAATTGCAAATGGCACAGGACAGGTTAAATTTGAAAACTTGGGTGTTACTGACAGCACTATAAAAAACAACGTATCTGGAGCAGTAACAGTATTTGAAAATACAGGCGCTGGATATGTTAAGTTTGATGGATCTCAAGGTGTAGTACTACCTGTAGGTGGTAACGCAACTAGACCAACTGGAGCAACTGGAATGATTAGATTTAATACTGATGATTCTAGAGTTGAGTTATATGACGGAACAACTTGGGTTAGTGTCGCAGGAGCAAGTGGCGGTATTTCTTTTGCACAAGCTGAAGATATAGCGATAGAGAAAGTATTAATTTTTGGATAGTTAAATGGCAACAATATTAAAAAATACAGTAATAAAAAATTGTGGAACGGTACCTGTTTTAATTTATGAAACATTATCGACAACACGGGTAACAATACTAGGATTAAGTTTTACTAATCTTACGGATCAGTTTATATATTGTGACGTTCTAATTAAAGATGATACAAGTGTAACTGGATATTACTTAAAAGACAGTATATTACCAGCAGGAACAAGTTTACGTGCAGTTAGTACAGGCGAAAAATTAGTGTTGGCTCCTAGTAATCAACTCCTTGTTAGATCAAGTGTAGACGATTCAGTTGACGTTATTGTTAGTTACGTGGAGATTACATAATGAGTTATTATATTGGAACAAGCCCAACTGACGTTATTGATAGTTTTATCAAACGTTATTTCTATGGAGTACGTAGAAACGAAGACGGGGAATTATTTTTAATGAAATCAGACCAATTAGCAGGCGGCGACGAAAATATTGTTGTCGTAAATAATATTGGTATTGCTGCAGAAAACTATTTAGACTTTGAAGAAGGTATTGATTTCTTAAGCGGCATAGATGAAAATCATGATAAACTTTACGACAATGTTAGATATCCGCAGTTTAAATGGGATAGCAGATCATTGACATACTTTGTTGATCCAGTAGACGGACAATTTATTCAGAGATTATCACAAGCATACGTTTACCCACAAAAAATATCTTCTCCGTCTTATAGTGACGGCAACGATAATGCAGTTTTAAAAGACCCAACAGCTTACGCACCTAACGGACAAGGATACTAATATGGCAGAGTTTTCGATTGATAGATTTAAATATAACTGGAAAGGCGATTGGACAGCCGGCGCAGATTATGTTAGAGACGATGTTATACGTGTAAACGGTAAATCGTATGTTTGTATAGTAACACATACAGCAAGCGCAGCATTTAGAACAGATCAAAATGCAACTGTTGATGGATCAAGTCCTCCCATTCCTCAACCACGTTGGGTAGTAATGACTAGTGGACGTAGCTTTGTTGGTGCTTGGGCCACTGCAACAAATTACAATATCGGCGATATTACACAATTTCAAGGATCATTGTATGTGTGCCAAGTAGCACATGCATCAAGTGACTTTCATACTGATGCAGCAAATGTAGATCAAAGTTTTAGTGACCCTACTAATAATTGGGTATTAATTGCTGCTGGTACAAAATATTTAACTGCTTGGGCAGGGAGTACTAGCTACGGACTAAACGTAATAGTTAAGTTTGGCGGAATTGCTTATAAATCTGTAAAAGCACATATTAGTACAAGTACTTTTGGTAATGATACTGTTAACTGGGAACAGTTTTATAACGGGTATGAATACAAGTCTACATGGACAGCGTCAACAGAATATAAAGTAAACGATTATGTAAAATACGGTGCATCTATTTTTAAGTGCATCGAAACACATACATCAGGTGCTACAGAACTAGACGATACAAAGTTTGCATTAGAATTTCCAGGTAGTCAATATGACGGAGTCTGGGATTCTACATTGCCGTATAACGAAGGCGATATTGTTAGATATGGTGGTAACTTATTTTCCGCTGTAAATAACAATATTGATAGCAATCCTTCAAAGATACTTGTAGCAGATACAGAAGACAGTACATTAGATTGGATACTATTAGCACAAGGTTACAATTTTAGAGGGCCTTGGGCAGGATACGATGTAGGATATCAATCCGGAGACATTGTTCAACGAGGCGGACAATTATTTATTGCATTACGTGATGTTAGTATCGGAGACGGTGACGGAAGTTCATTAGATTATTTAGATGAAGAAGTTTGGACAAAGTTAATGCCAGGCAAGATATTTTCGGGTCCTTGGGCATCAAAGCGTATATACAGTGTAAGCGAAGTAGTAATTATCTACGGCACTGTGTACACTTGCAATCAAGAGCACCTATCAACTGAAGATAACTTCCCAGGAGACAACGGCAGTGGTTATGAATATTGGGATATTTTAGTAAAAGCAGGACAACCAGGCGGCTTACTTTATACTGGTGATATTCTAACTTACGGATTAACTAGAGGTGCTGCTGGAGACGGATCATCATTTGGTGATACTCGTGTGCCAATTGGTACAACAGGACAAGTACTTAGTGTTTCAGATGAATTAGAAGCATATTGGAGAAATACTGCAACTGACAATGATATATTATATGTAGGACGTCACGGAGTAGATGCTCCTACATATGGACTTACTTTAGATAAGCCTTTTAGAACAATACGGTATGCATCACAATATATAGAAGATAATTTCATACCACTTAAACCATCAAAGATATCAGTAGCAACTGGTAGATTTGAAGAAGTTGGACCAATTACTGTTCCGGCTGGATGTGTAGTAATGGGAGACGAATTAAGAGCTACTAAAGTTATTGCGTCTACTCCAAAACTAGCTTATGCAGGCGACTATGTAACACAGCATTTAGCAGCAATTCAGCACTTAACAACAATATTATATAACGTACTATCTGGCGTTAGTGTTGTGCCTTATACCGGAAACACTACTCCGCAAAATACAACAGTGCCATCTACTACCCTTGAGGTAGTTAACTTGATTGTTGCTGGAATAACAGATTACCAAGATTATATTAACTTTAGAGTTGCTTCGGGTGCTACTGATCCTACAATATCTGGGTCAAATACACTAGGAGCAATACCAAGAGTAAACGCCGGAACTTCTATAGAGCTTAACAAACAGTTTTTAGCAAGTGAAGCTTATGCATATCTAATAGATACTTATCCTAGCGCAACTTTTGATGAAGCACAAGTAAAGCAAGATATACTTTATTATTTACGTGGTGTTAAAAGAGATATTCAGTATGATGGCAATTATGCTACATGTTTTGCAGCTAGGTATATTTCTAATAGTGTTTTAGGATCTCAAAATGACGACTTGTTTTGGATGCGAGATACTACTGGTTTAAGACAGATGACAACTGACGGTTTAACTGGAACTCTTAATCCGCCAGGCGTTTATGCTCAATACCAAAGACCAACAGGCGGCTCGTTAGTAGCATTAGATCCAGGTTGGGGACCAGCTGATAACAGAACATGGATTGTTAATAGATCACCTTATATACAGGGCGTAACAAACATTGGTACTGCTTGCGTAGGTCAAAAAATTGACGGTGCGCTACACAACGGCGGTAACCGTTCAATGGTTTCAAACGATTTTACACAGGTATTAAGTGACGGTATTGGCGCATGGGTGTTAAACAATGCAAGAGCAGAACTTGTATCAGTGTTTACATATTATTGTCAAGTTGGATATCTAGCAGAAAGCGGTGGAGTTATACGTGCAACAAACGGTAACAATTCATATGGATCATTTGGTGCTATTGCTGAAGGTGCTAACCCTAACGAAGTACCACAATCATGTACAGTTAACAATAGACAAAATGAAGCAATAGTTTCAAATGCACTTGCAGGTGGTACAGCAGATCAGATTTTAGTTTTTGAATATTCAAATACTGGACAAGAATATTCAACTGCTACTTCAGATATTATTGGCGCAGGTGCTGATGCTCAAGTAGAGTTTACAGATTTTAGAGACGGCGGTCTAACAGAATTAAGACTTGTGAACACAACAGGTTCGGGCAGCGAAGGTGGTTCTAACTATCTAATAAGACAGAATTCAGCACAGGTTACAATCCCTGCAGCAGATAGACTTATACTAAACACTAATGAAGAAACACAGTTTGATACTGAAATTTTGGGTATGAGACTGCTTATTATTCAAGGCACAGGAGTTGGACAGTACGGGTACGTAGCAGCTTACGATACTAATACAAAAGTTGCGACAGTCAGGCAAGAAAGTACAAGCGAATTAGGTTGGGATCATGTTATGCCAGGATGGCCTATTGAAACTAATTTAGATAGTACAACAACCTATAGAATTGAGCCAAGAGTAACTGCAAGTCATCCAGGGTTTTCAGCTTCATATGCAAACTTACCTCAAAGTAGAGTATTTTTTGATAGTGCTTTTGGTGACTTGACAGCATTTTATTTTAGCCTAGGATTACCAAATGGTAGTGCAGGTGTGCAAGACGCTGTAGAAGTTGCAGCAGCAGTTAACGTAACACGCAACGGTGAAGTATATATAGCTACACTTTCTAATCCTGGAGCAGGGTATGCTGTAGGAGATGTCCTTACTATTCCAGGAACTAGTTTAGGAGGAGTTACTCCTGCAAATGATCTTGCAATTACAATAACAGAAAACTCAGCAGATAGTTCAAATACTATTATAGCGTTTACTACTTCCGGTAACGCTAGAACAGGAAGATACGTAGCAATTGCTGAACCAAACTTTGTAGTATATAGTGATGACGGAACAACTTGGTCAGAAACTAATCTGTCAAGTGTGCGTAACTATTCGAGACTTATTACAGGAAAAAATAGATTTATAGCACTAGCAACCGGAACTAGTGTTTATAGTTTTAGCTATGACGGAGTAGCGTGGGTTGATAGAACCTTGCCTGCAAGTGCAAACTGGATTGATGCTGCATATGGTACCCCTCCAGGCACTACAGGAAGATTTGTTGCTGTGGCTGAAGACAACCAAACAGCGGCATATAGTGCAGACGGGCTAAATTGGACATCTGCTAACTTACCAACAGGAGATGACTCTACAGGCGACCAATGGATGGGCATTGCATACGGCCAAGATAGATATGTTGTAATTACGGGATCAGAAACTAAAGACGTAGCGTACTCACAAGATGGCATAACTTGGTTTAGATATAACAATGTGTTACCTGCAGGCAACTACGATTGGTTAAACTTAGTATATGGTAATAATAGATTCTTGGCATTTGCTAAAAATGGTGAAGTTGCATATAGTGTTGATAGAGGTGCTACTTGGCAAGTAGGTACTTCAGCACCGTCAATAGACGGATCAACAGCAATGACCTGGAACGATATTAAATACGGACAAGGTGTTTTTATTGCAGTGTGTGACACAGGCGGCAAAGAATTTGGTGAACTAATTGATGGAAGCCCAGGCGGAGCAACAGTTGGTCCAACTAACTATCTTGCAACATCGGAAGATGGAATTAAATGGTATCCTCGTAATACAATCTGGTCACATTATTGGAAAACTATAATGTTTAGTAATGTAAATGACAACCCTGAATGGATTATGTTAGGTGACAGTAACACAACTAATGCAGTTGCAAAAATACAAACAGGATCTCAAGCAAAAGTTAGAGCAGATATTACTGCTGGATCATTTACACAAATTAAGATATGGGATCCGGGCAGTGGATATAGTGTTTCTAATCTACCAACAATAACAATAGCAGACGCTGGAACTGCTGCCCTTAGGCACACTTCAGTAGTTGAAACTGTATCAAAAATAGGGAATAAAGTATTAGCACAACCTGACTTTGTTAATAGAGGCTCGGGGTATAAAACAACTACAAGTACAATTACTATTGCTGGCGACGGCTACGCTGAAATTATTGATGAAGGTGCTAATATAACATTGTCAGGAGTTGATCCAACACTTCCAGGACCTGGTGTGCAAGTTAGAATAACAGGAATACTAGATGATACAACTGCTGACCCAGATGATTTAAAATTATTTGTAGGTGTAAAGGCTGTAGATTTAGGCGACGATGGTAGTGGCAACGGTACACGAAATGTTAGATTTCAACTTACGCCAACCTTAAAAAATGAGTATAATGTTCAGCATGGCACAGCAGTTACACTATCTACAGAATACAGTCAGTGTAGAATTTCAGGACACGACTTCTTAGATATAGGTACTGGTAACTTTATTAATACTAACTATCCGTTACTTTATGCAGGCGGCGCATACTTTACAAGCGCACCTGAAAACGAAGTATTAGAAGTTACTGGCGGCAGAGTCTTCTACGTTAGTACAGACCAAGACGGTAACTTTAGAGCAGGAGAGCTATTTGGAGTTAACCAAGCAACTGGTGTTGTTACAATTAGTGCAGAGTTCTTTGATCTCGACGGACTAAGTGAATTGTCACTAGGTGGCGTTAGACTTGGCGGTAGTGGTGCTGTTGTACAGGAATTTAGTACTGACGCAACATTTAGTGCAGATAGTAATAATATTATTCCTACACAAAAAGCTATTGCTTCGTTCTTAGCAGCACAGCTATCTGTAGGTGGTTCAGATCTTGAAACAAACAACATCCAAGCTGGACAGGTATCTGTAGGAAGTTCAGAAAATATTATTACAATGTCCGGTGGAAATTATTTGAATTTTAATAGACCAGTAATTATTCAAGGACAAGATGCAAATGGAAATCCATCGGCAATACAAGGTACTATTATAAGTCAAATGTTGTTTCATAGGAATTTTAATGATACAGTACAATAAGATAAATAACATAGCGGAGCAAATAAATGGCAGAATTTAAACTTGGTAGAATCAGATTTGTATGGAAAAACGTGTGGGCTACCGCCACACAATATTTCCAAGACGATGTTGTTGCATACGGTGGGAAGATTTACATATGCGTAATCGGCCACACTGCTGCTTCGGACTTCTTTACAGACTTTGATGTTAGTCCCCCAAACTGGAACCTTGTAAGTGATGGACAAGATTGGAAAGGCGAATGGGAACCTCAAGTAGATTACATTGTTGATAACATTGTAAAATATGGCGGCAGATTATATATTTGTCAAACTAAACATACATCAGCAGCTGACTCAACTACTGGACTAGAAGCAGACATTGCTAATTGGCAAATTTATGCAGAAAGTGTTGACTGGAAAGGCGACTGGACTGTCAGTTTTGATTACAAAGCAAACGATTTAGTAAAGTACGGCGGCACAACATATGTTTGTAACCAAAATCATATTTCATCAGCTACAGTTGGTGGAGGATTAGAAGCAGATTTAAGTAAGTGGGACATTTTTAATCAAGGATTTGATTATAAAGGTACATGGACTGCTAGTGTTAGATACAAAGTAAACGATGTTATTAAATTTGGTGCAAACACTTGGATAGCAACAGTATATCATACATCTTCAGCAGCATTTGCAACTGATAGTTCTAAATGGTCAAAATTTGTTGAAGGTTTCCAGTATGAAGCACGTTGGACAGGACCTGCAACTTATCAACCTGGTGATGTTGTATCATATGGCGGCAATCAATATATTGCAATAACTGAAAATACCGGACAGCGTCCATCTACAAATACAGACGACTGGAATTTGTTTTCTGAAGGAATTAGATTTATCGGCAAATGGGGCGACGATAGTACTGACTTTGAATACGAAGTTGGTGATGTTGTAAGGCATGGCGGATATACATATAAAGCAAAACAAGACCACACTGGACAAATGCCACCTAATACTACTTATTGGGAGTTATTTAACACAGGTATTGACTGGCGCGGCGAATGGTTAGATGACCAAATATATTACTTAGGTGACGTTATACGTTACGGTGATAACTCATATGTGTGTGTACTAGGACACATATCAGAAGGTGACGATTATTCATCAGTAGGTAATGCTGCTGGAGGATATGATGGTGGTAATCAAAACTCACGTCCAGACTTAGATGCTACAGGTACTTACTGGAACCTATTTAGTATTGGTTCTGAACAAAGTGTATTAACTACTGCTGGCGACTTACTATACTATGGCGGAGCAGGACCTACAAGATTGCCAGTTGGCGTTGACGGTCAAATTTTACAAGTTGGTAGCACTGGATATCCTGAATGGGCAACAATAAACAGCGCAGATGATGTTTACTATGTTGCAGAACATGGTGTTGATGGAGTAGCGCCAGTTAACGGCAAAACAATCGATCGTCCTTGGAGATCAATTAGATATGCCGCACAGCAAGTAGAACGAGGAACTAAGGTTGCTAATGCATGTAGGTTATTAGAACTAAACAGAAGATTCATTCAAAGAGAAATAGTTGAGTGGACCGATAAACAAATTACAGACGGTACTAGTCCTTTTACAGCAGCTTTTGTTTACGATAGCGCAAAATGTGAAAGAGATATGGGATTAATTATAGATGCATTTATTTGGGATTTAGGGCATGGAGGCAATGTTAGGTCGCGAGAAGTTGCATTACAATATGTGAATAACCCCGGTAGTTTTTATCTATTAGGGCAAAAGGAAGAAACTGTGGCAGCAATAAATTACGGACTAACATTGATAGAAAAAGTCTTAGCGCAATTAGCGCCGGCAGTAAACTATCAAACAACAAACGGCGACAACTCTACATCAATAGTTGAGCAATATTTTGAAACTGCTTTAGGCAGACAAGACAATAAAGATTATGAAAGCACAACAACTGGCGGTAGTGCAGTACCTGCGGTAAGTGGAGGAGACTACTAATGGCCACAATATTTGAAACAATTACAAGTCTTAATACTGTTATAACAGATGCTATTACAGCAGGTGTTGCAACAAATATTCCTAGTAGGATTATTAGAAATACACTTATTAAAGTTAGCACTGGAAAATATTACGAAGTACTTCCTATTATTGTACCTGCAGAATGTTGTATTATAGGTGACGAACTACGTGCAACAAATGTTCAACCACGTAAAGCAAGTAATTCTAGCTTAACTCCTGCAGATGACTTTAAGTACACAATTAACAGTCTTGAAAGAATTGAAACAGTAATTGGCGACATTGTGCAAGGTGTAGCAGTAACACCAACAACTGGTAATACTCGTACACAGAATAGAACTTGGCCATATGCAGAAACAGCTGGGCCAGCGACAGCATCGAAGCAACTTGCTAGAACAATAAAAAGAAGAGTTGATATTGGCCTAGGCAACAAAGTTGAAGCTAATTACAAAGATTCTTGGGATATGGGTACGCCTGCATATGGCTATGCAAGAGAAGGATTAATACTTAATAAAAAGTTTATACAAGAAGAAGCTACAGCATATATTACAGCAAACTATGCTACATTAAAATATAGTAGAACAAAATGTAAACAAGACGTAGGATTTTTGTTAGACGCAATCGCATATGATTTAACTTATGGCGGAAACTGGCAAACTGTAAAAGCTGGTGAAGCGTACTACGAAGGTACTAATTTACAAATTAATTCAAGTGAACTTGTAGCTACAATAGCAACATACGGATATTTAAAAAGTGTTTCACAAAGTGTAAGTAAAAACACTACTGTAAGTCCTGCATTAAATAGTGTACAAGTACAACTTACTTTAGCAAAAGCTGGATCAGTAGCTGCGTCAAATGCTGTTGCAGCATTATTTGACGACTTTATTAATATCCTAACCAACGGGTCGGGAAGTGAAACAATCACTTATCCAACTACTACTAGTGTTGCTGATGGATTAACAGATGCAAGTCTTTCTTTACTAAATGTTAAAGCAACTGTACAAAAAAATACTATTGATTTTATTAACGGACACTTTGGCAACTTTCAATATAATAGTGCAAAATGTCGTAGAGACTTAGAAAATATTATTACAGACACATCATATGATGTTGCACTTGGTACTAACTATAATGCTGTGTTTAACGGCCGTGCATATAATAGACCTAACAATGCATATAATCTAAGCGCACAAAGACCAGAAACAGTTGGTGCTATTAGAAATGCAAGAGACGAATTAAAAATTAGTGTTACAACAGACGGTTCATCAGCAGTAGGATCAAGTAACGCTTCGGCTAGAATTACAACAGCATATGACGAAATTGTTGATATGATTAACAATGGGTTAAGTGCTGAAAATTCATTAAGTTTTCCAGATCCTGGATCACCTACTTTTGCTCAAAACAATAAAGACGCAAAAGACAATCTTATTGCTAACAAGGCATTTATTCAAGCAGATGTTGTTGCGTATGTTAACAATACTTACGGTTCATTAGTATATGATTCAGGCAAGTGTAGCAGAGATGTTGGATATATTATTGATGCTTTATGTTATGATATTTTATATACCGGTACACAAGCAACTACGCGAATTGCTGAAAGTTATTTTGTTAACGGCACAACACAAGTATATGGTCAAGAAACCGAAACTGTTGCAGCTTACAATCACCTAAAAAGTATTGTAGGAAAGATTGTTCAAGAGCAATCAGTAACTGCACAAAGTGGTCACGCAGTAACACAAACTACACCAGGTACACCAGCTAGTGGTACAGAAGAAACTCTATTAGATGCAAAAATAGATATTATCACAGCAGCAATTACAGCTGGAAACTTAAATAGTTTACCAGCTTCAGTTTATCCTCCAATTGCTTGGGCAGATGCAGAATATGAAGTTGCTCATTCAAATATTTTAAGTGATAAAGAAGATGTAATTACAAGTACAGTACAGTATATTAATACAACTTACAACACAACATTCAAATACAACCATGCTAAGTGTTCAAGAGATATTGGATTATTACTTGATGCAGCACGTTATGATTTTATGTTAGGATCAAATGTTGCAAGCATTAATGCAGGGTTAAGTTACTTACGTAGACCTAGTGCAAAGATTATAGGTGCTCAAAAAGGAGCGACAATTGCAGCTAACGAATATGTTAGAACACAATTATTAAATGCAATTGATTCAACAGATAATGTAGTAGGCGATTACTGGTATAACTTTACATACAATGAAGTAACGTGTGCAAGAGACATAAGACTTCTAGTAGACTCAGTACGCTTAGATGTTGCATTTAACAGTAATCACAGATCAATTGCTTCAGCACTACGTTATTATAGTGGCACAGTTTCAAACCTTGTTGTTCTTAATAAACAATTAAAACAAACAACTGAATCGTTTACAAAGGCCAAAACATTAATGGCTGCAGAACTTAGTGATGCAACAGCAATAGCTCGTTCAAATGCACTATGGGACGAAATTATTGATATTGTAACAAATGGTAGCAGTGCAGCAAATGCGTATAGTCGACCTAATCCAACTGGATATAATACAAGTTATTTGGCAACATACGGTAATGCTAGAGCACAACTTATTGCTAACAAAACATTTATTCAAGACGAAATTGATGCTTGGATTGCTGTACAAAAAGCAGCATCAAATGCACCGTTCTTTCCAGGATTTGTATATAATGCAACAAAGTGTAGAACTGACGTTGGACTGATTATTGATGCATTATTATTTGATTTAACATACGGCGGCAACTTACAAACGTATGATGCTGCGTTAGCGTATTATGTCGGAGCAGCATCGCAACTAGGTGGTGCAGAAAAAGCCGCAACACTAGCAACTTATGCAAGATTAAAAATAGTTGTTGAGCAAGTTATTGGTGAAACAGGCGTAACAAAATCAGCTGGAAACTCAGGAACACAAGACACGTCTGGAACAGCAGGTAACGCAGGCGTTATTACTTTTGCAGGCAATAGAGTACAAGAAATTATTGATTATATTGCAAGCGACGGAACAGCAAATCCATCAAGAACATATCCAGGATTAGCATGGGTGAGTGGAACATTACAATCTGAATATGCAGCAATTAGCTTTGATGTTCAGAGACAAATAGGTAATGCTACTACTAGATGGATTACTAATCGAATTGTAATTGCTCACATTAATAACTCTTGGGAATGGATACAAGACATTATCTTTAGTGGTAGTGATGAAGGAAGTAATACACAGACATCAGACGTCGAAGTATATAATGCTGTTAGACAGCTAGAGTTAAACAAAGAATTTATTGTAGACGAAGCACTAGCATTTATAGACAACAAATATAAAGCAATCGTTACAAGCACAGTGCGTACTGTAGTTGGTACAGACGGTCAATTTGTTATTGACGATACTAGTTGGTTATTTGAAGGAATGCCTATAAAGTTTGTAGGCGGCGATGATAGTTCTAATTCTGTAGAAAATGCTAGTTTAACTGAAGGTAGTACTTATTATGTAAAACATGTGTTTAGTGATACAAACTTTAGTGTAAGTGCCGCTAGGTACGGCACTGTACTTAATCTTATAAACTACGGTGAAGGATTTACAGTACAAAAAGTTTATAGTTATAACCGTGCGCTATGTCAAAGAGATGTTAGAGAACATATTGATGCTATTAAGTGGGATCTACAATGGCCACAAGAACAAAATAGAATATATAACAAGTTTGGTTTTGATGTTTCACTTTACTTGCCAGCTGTGTATAGAACACGATTGGGTTCACGCTACTATGTAAATAGTGTAATTGGTTCACAAGAATCAGATTTCTATTACTTGCGCAATGGCACAGGATTAAGACTGCAAACAATGGAAGGTCTACAAGGCGACTTAGGACCTGCAAACGCATACGGTACAAGCAGACCAACAGCAGGAGCATATGCATCGTTGGATCCGGGTTGGGGACCAGATGATACTCGTGTATGGATATCAGCACGTTCACCATATGTACAAAACTGTACAACGTTTGGGTTTGGCGCTATTGGTCAAAAAATTGACGGGGCGCTACACAACGGCGGCAATGATAGTATTGTTAGTAACGACTTTACACAGGTTATATCAGACGGTATTGGTGCATGGATTACTAATAACGGACGTGGCGAACTTGTGTCAGTGTTTACATACTATTCACATGTTGGATACTTGTGTGAAGCTGGTGGAAGAATGAGAGCTACTAACGGTAACAACTCCTACGGTAAGTATGGTAGTGTTGCAGAAGGTGTAGACGCAGATGAAATTCCAGTAACAGCTATTGTTGATAACGAACAACAATATAGAGCTGTTATAGCTAATGTATATACAGACGCAGTTAACCAAATACTGGCACTGGAATATAGTCATGCTGGTAATGATTATACTGAAGCTAAACTAGATATATTTGGCGCAGGCGATAGTGAGGTTCTAGTACAAGATGAATTTAGAGACCAGGCTGTTAACCAAGTAAGAATAATAGAAGTTGATGACTCGACTGGAAATCCAGATGCTACAGCAGGTGGTAGCGGGTACTTAACAGTAACTAACACTGCACAGACAGGTAGTAGCACTAGCTTAACTATTGCAGCTACAGATGGTAATTCAAGTACTGCATACCCAGGAATGAAAATTTATATCACTTCAGGCGCTGGCGTAGGTTTATTTGGTGTAGTTAACACGTATAACTCGGGTACAAAAGTTGCAACTGTTAATAAAGAAACAGACGGAACTGCTGGATGGGATCATGTTGTTCCAGGAACAGCATTTGTATCACCTAACAGCTCATCAATTTACTTAATTGAACCAAGGTTAACATTTGCTGCTCCGTCTAGAACAGATACTACTGCTACTATTACAAGCGATGTTTGGAATGATGTAAAATTCATAGAAACATCAGCTCAGTATACTAACCAGGCTGTTACAACACAAAGCGATGGTTTAGACGCAACATTTAATGTAACAAGAAACGGTCAAAAATATTATGTACAGATCAACACAGCTGGAACAAGCTATATTAGAAAAGATACAGTTACTATACTTGGATCTAATTTAGGCGGCGTAACTCCTGCAAATGATATCGTTATTACTGCAACTACAGTTAATAGTGCAACAGGTGCTATTGAGGAATTTGACTTCGACGGCATAGGCAGAAAAGGTAACTTTATTGCACTACCAGATAGCGGAACAACTGCTAAATCATCACTAGATGGCGCAACATGGACTACTTCTACACTTGCAACAAGTGCAGATTATAAACGTGTAAGTAGCGGATTAGTTGATGACGGATCCAGTACATTTAGACAAAGTTATGCAGTAGCAGTTGCTATTACAGGCGGAGCAACAGTTACAAACTACAGCTTAACTGGTACAACTTGGACAGCACCAGGATCGCAACCATCACTAACTGCTACAACTTATGCTGATACAGCATTTGGACAAGTTAGCACTACTACTGGTAGATTTATAATTATTGGTGATGGCGATAGAGATGTATCATACTCAGATGACGGTGGCGCTTCATGGACAACAACTACAAACGCATTACCTAGCACAGGATTTAGTTCTGTAGCATACGGACAAGGTAAGTTTGTTGCAGTGAAACGTGCAGCACGAAATGTTGCATATTCAACAGATGGTATTACATGGACTGAAGTAGCTACAGGATTGCCAGCAGCTGATGACTGGGAAGACATAGTATATGGTAAGGGTAGATTCTTTGCTATAGCAACTGACACAAGAAACGGTGCATATAGCTTGGACGCAGGAGCAACTTGGACACAACAAGCAATTACAACAGGTGGCTCTAACGCAGCAACACCAGTGCGCATTGAATATGGGCAAGGAATGTTTATTGTTACTACAAACGATACTAACGAATTGTCTTATAGTGAAGACGGCGTTTATTGGCCTGCTCCGTATGCAATTACAGCAGCAACATACACAGGTGGATTAAAAGCAATTGGATTTGGTAATAACGACAATGATCCAAAATTTGTTGCAATCCAAACTGGTACAACAACTGCCGTAGGAACCTTTAATATAGGTTGTACAACAAGAGCAAGAGCTAGTGTAGCAAATGAAAAAGTATTTGCTGCAAGAATTACTGAACCTGGTTCGGGTTATGGCTCTTCAGCGCCTACAATGACTATTACAGATCCAAACAATATTAACGAAGCATTGTTTACTGTTAGATTAAACAGCGGTGTATTAGGACAGCCTACATTCGTAGCAAGAGGTAGTGGCTTCCTTTCAGCAAGTGCTGAAGTTAATGTAGCAGCTAGTAACGGATTTGCTGATTTCTTACAAGATGGTCAGTTTATTGCAGTAAGACAACTTTCAGATATACCAGTAAACGGTTCTAACGTTGAGTTTGCCGGCCTGCCTGGAACAACATTTAAATTAGTTAATGTTGTAAGTAGAGTTGGAACAAAAGACGGGTCGTATACAGCGTTCTTACAATTAAGTCCATTTATGGAAATTGAAGATGCAGTAAATAATTTAGATGCAGTAACAATGCGTATTAGATTTAGTCAAGTACGTCTAACAGGACATGACTTCTTAGACATCGGAACAGGTAATTTAGCTGATACAAATTATCCAGAAAATGTATACGGAGCACCAGTTAATACACCGTCGCAAGCAAATGAAACATTATCATCAAATGGTGGACGAGTATTCTTTACAGCTACTGACCAAGATGGTAACTTTAGAGTTGGCGACTTGTTTAGTATTGAACAAGCAACTGGTGTTGCAACACTAAACGCAGATGCATTTAATATTGCTGGTCTGCAAGAACTTTCACTAGGTGAAGTTACACTGGGCGGTAACTCTGCAAGTGTAACAGAGTTTAGTACAGATCCGTTCTTTACGGCAAATAGTGATAGCATTGTACCAACACAGCGAGCAATCAAGAGTTATATCGAAGCGCAAATTGGTGGAGGTGGTGCATCGCTAATTGTTAACAGTGTTACAGCCGGTGACATCTTTATTAACGGTACACAAATTACCACAGTAAGTGGTGCAACGATAAATATAACAGCGAACGTAAACTTTACTAAGTCTGTACTAGGCTTACCACTAGCATATAATTACTTTTTAAGATAGGAGAAAAAGGAAATGGCAACAGGAATATTAGGCACACCAACCGATGTCTCGGCAACAACAAACACTACAATTTATACCGTGCCTGCGGATAATTTTGCTATTGTATCTATTAATGTTACAAATAGGTCAACAGCAACACGAGATATACGTATTGCATTAGCAGCAACTAGCACACCTACAAACGCAGAATATATTGAATACGATACAGAAATCGTAGCCAACGGCACAATAGAACGAAGCGGTGTAGTACTGCAAGCAGGAAAAAACATTGTAGTCTATGCAAACAGTACAGATACAACTGTAATGGTATATGGCATAGAAACAAGTACAACTTAAGGAGTAACTAATGCGTAGAATAACAACAGGTATAGTAGGCGGACCGATACTAGGACAGCTATCAGCTTTCCAAAATAATGTGTCAGGTGTTGTTACTAACCAAGATATTACGTTGTCTCCGAGCGGCACGGGTATTGTAGCTATTGGGTCACACTTAATGGTTAAAAATACAAAAGCTCTGCAATTAGGTGATGCTGATAGTACTCACTTTGTAGGTTTTAAAGCTGAAGATACTATTACTACAAGTGTAACATATACTATACCAGCAACTGGACAAGTTAATGGATATGTATTAAAAACTAATGGTAGTAGTGTACTAAGTTGGACTAGTCCGGCATTAGATATTACTAACCAAGTAGCTGATACAGCAGTTTATTACCCAAATATGACTAATGCAACTAGTGGCGAAACAACTCAGCTATTTACAAGTAGTACTAAACTAACTTTTCAGCCTAGTACAGGTAACTTTAGTGTTGGTGGACAAGTAGCCGGCGCATCAGCTAGTTTTACAAACAATATGAGTGCAGGCAGTATTACTGAAACTTCAAGTATTACTTTAAAAGAAAATATTACTCCTATTGACAACGCACTTGAAGCAATAGTGCAACTTGCAGGAAAAATATACGACAGAAAAGACGGCAGTGCTATAAACGAAGCAGGATTAATTGCTGAAGAAGTAAATGAAATTATACCGAATGTAGTTAAAAGAGACAAAGACGGTAACCCAGAAGCAATTTATTACTCAAGACTTAGCGCATATTTAATTGAAGCAGTTAAAACAATTAAAACCGAAATTGATATATTAAAAGGAAAATAAATGGCACAGTTTAACCTTCAGACTTCTTTTGAAGACTTAACACTACCAACAGGATCTACGGCACAGCGCCCTGGTAGTGCTACTAATGGTATGATTCGTTACAATACTACTATATCGTTACTAGAGTATTTTGATGGTTCTAACTGGCGACCAGTAACGGGATATTCGCAAGGAGCTATCGGCGCTGGTGGACAAAGTATTTCTCTTAAAGGCGGCAGTATTGTTCATATGTTTACAAGCACAGGTAATCATACATTTACACCTACACACTCGGGATACGTACAAGTATTAGTAGTGGGTGGTGGTGGTGGTACCGGCAGCGGATGGACAGGCGGAGCAGGTGGTGGTGGAATGATTTTTAATAGATCATTTCCAGTAAGTGCTGGCTCAGGATATGGCGTAACAGTAGGCGGTGGCGCAGGCCGTGGTTCGCGGTCTGTCGGAAGCAATAGTGTATTTTCGACAATTACTGCTAATGGTGGCGGCTATGGAGGCTGGTGGGACGGTGGCGATGCTAGTGGCGGCGGATCAGGCGGTGGCGGCGGTAATTCTAGTGCTGACGGAAGTAGACGTAGAGAGCCAGGCGGCTTGGGGATAACCGGACAAGGCTTTCCGGGCGGCAGCGGCGTAAGATTTCATGATGATGGAACAAATACTCACAATGGTGGGGGCGGCGGTGGTGCTGGTGGACCAGGACTAGACAGCCAAGACGAAGCGCAAGGCCAAGCTACACATGGTGGCCCAGGTGCAGCATCAGACATAATAGGTGATACCCTTTATTGGGGTGGCGGTGGAGCAAGTGGTCCACATATTTGTGACGGTGGTGGCGGCAACGGAGGCGTTGGCGGTGGTGGCGGAGGAGCATGTCATTATGTTCCTGGATATCCAACACTTGGTAATGGTCGCGGTGGCGGCCAAAGTTTAAACAAGGGTCAAAACGCAACCAATAATGACGGTCATGCAAGATATGGCGGCGATGGAGCGGCTAATACAGGCGGTGGCGGAGCACATGGTGGTTCTGCACACGGCGGTGGCGGTTCTGGTATAGTAGTAGTGAGGTATTAACAAATGGCAACTTTAAAAGATACAGTAATTAGTGATACAGGATATTTAACACTACCCGTAGGTACTACAGCACAGCGTCCAACAGCGGCAAACGGTATGATACGTTTAAATAACTCTAATAATCTAATGGAATTTTATTCCAGCGGTGGTTGGCGCCCTATTACTGGCGTGTCAAAAGGTAGTTTAGGCACCGGAGGACAACAAGTACTATATAATGGTAGTCACGGTGGCAAACAAGGTGGAATTGTTCACATATTTACAACCACAGGTAATCATACATTTACACCTGCATTTAGTGGAAATGTAGAAGTTTTAGTAGTAGGTGGCGGCGCATCAGGTGGCGGACACTTAGGTGGCGGTGGCGGATCTGGAGGAATGATTTTTAATAGATCATTTCCAGTAAGCAACGGCACTGGTTATAATGTAACTGTTGGAACTGGCGGAGCACAAAACACCTACGGTCAGGCACCCCCAAGTTATCAAGGTGGCAATAGTGTGTTTAGTACATTAACTGCCCCGGGTGGCGGAGGAGGCGGATCATGGAATGGTAACGCAGCTCGAGCAGGTGGTTCAGGTGGCGGAGGCTGTACAGCTTCTACAGGTGCTGGATCTAATGGACACACTGGACCAAACGATAGTCGTAACACTAACATGGGTGGTCGTGGAGTAACAGGACAAGGATTTCCTGGAGGTTCAGGTATAAGATATAATAGACAAGGCGAAGATGCACACAAAGGTGGAGGCGGTGGCGGTGCTGGCGGCCCAGGTTGGAGTGTTGAAGATGATTGTCACGAAGGTCGTAATGGATCAGGCGGTCCGGGCGCAGCCAATGATATTCTAGGATACACACTGTACTGGGCAGGCGGCGGTGGCGGCGCTTGTCATATAGGAAATGAAACACACGGTTCGTCGGGCGGTATTGGTGGAGGTGGAGGTGGTACTATGAACCACGGACAGCCAAGACGACCACCAGGTGGCAAAAGTAGTACAGGTGGCGGTATGTCATATAACAATGGTGGCGGCGTTAACTCAAGTGGTTATGAAGGTGGCACAGCAGGTGTTAACACTGGAAGCGGATCAGGCGGAGCATACGGTAATGCAAAAATTGGTGGCACTGGAATAGTGATAGTGAGGTATTAACAAATGGCAACTTTAAAAAATACAATAATTGGTACAACAAATGCTGTTGAACTACCGGATCAGGCTTTATCAGATGTTGCAGGAACTGCAAAATTAAGATTTAGTACAACAGGCGGTTTAAATACATTAGAATTTTATGACGGCACAGCCTGGAGACCAGTAACTGGGTATTCATCAGGTATTGTAGGTACAGGCGGCCAGAGTATTAACTACACTGATCACGGAATTACTCATGTATTCACAACCACAGGTAATCATACATTTACACCTGCATTTAGTGGAAATGTACAAGTAATGGTAGTTGGAGGTGGCGGAGCAGGCGGGTATGATTGGGCAGGCGCCGGCGGAGCAGGTGGTGTTATATTCAATAGATCATTCCCTGTAAGTAACGGAACAGGTTATAGTGTTACAGTAGGTGCAGACGGACGTGGCGGCAATGGCGGCGGCGGATCACCTACTATTGCTGGACAAAATGGCGGCAACTCAGTATTTTCAACAATCACTGCACAAGGCGGTGGCGGCGGCGGATCTTGGAGAGGCAGTAGTCCTCCACAAGGATTTGATAATGGACACGCATCTGGTCGTTCAGGTGGATCAGGTGGCGGCGGTAGTAACAGTGACGGAGACGGCAGTCGTCGTAGACACTTAGGCGGTAGAGACACAGATGGTCAAGGATATCCTGGAGGGTCGGGAGTACGATTTAATGTAGATGGCGAAAACGCACACTTAGGTGGCGGAGGCGGTGGCGCAGGCGGTGGCGGAGCGAGTGCTCCTGATGGACGTCAGAATTATAGAGGTAGCCATAGAGGAAATCAACAAACTGGCGGTTCAGGTAGAGCAACAGATTTACTCGGTGGATCATTATACTTTGCTGGTGGCGGCGCCGGTGGCGGTCACTTAGGATGGAATGTTAACGGTAATGCAGGTGGCATTGGCGGCGGCGGAGGCGGAAGTTTTCATCACAGTGGACCTTATGGCGGACCTAGAAAACTTGGTAATGGAGGCGGACAAAGTCTTAATAACGGTCAAGACGGATTTCCAACTGCACGAGGCGGATCAGGTGGAGCTCACACTGGTTCAGGAGGAGGCGGTGGCCAATGGGGATACCCAGGCGGTAATGGCGTTGTTATTGTAAGATACTAG
>TARA_R110000851_G_scaffold145114_5_pt1 | contig 22942 bp, 34 predicted proteins | sample TARA_R110000851 | Tara Oceans TARA_R110000851 (sample SAMEA4397627) | marine metagenome | biome: Polar Biome; feature: [DCM] deep chlorophyll maximum layer (ENVO:01000326); material: water (ENVO:00002006), including particulate matter (ENVO:01000060) such as... | depth 17 m
ATTGTTCAGTGTGAAAATAACAAAAAGATATTCCTTTCTAAGGAGTGTCCTTTTTGTGGAGAAAAAGGTAGGAGAGTATTTCGGTATAATTGCAAAATTAAAGTTGGAAAATTTTACTGTTGTGGGATATCATTTAAAGAGCTATATTGGTTAGAGAAACAATTGGAAGATAAGGATTATGCTGAAAAATTCCAACTGGAGAACAAGCATGGTTTTTACAAAAATATGTCAGTTGAAAAGTGGGAGAAATACAAAAATATTAAAGATAAATTGAGTATTAAAAATAGCGGATTTGAAAAGTCTGATGAGGATTTGCCTTTTTAGATGCATAACACCGTGTCGCTTAAAAACACTCATACGGTGTTAATTTTAGTTAGAAAAAAAGATATGAGAAAGCAGAAGAAGCATGGAAAATTAAGAACAGTCCCGAAAGGAACTCAGGTTTGGTCAATTAATAATCAGGCAAATATCTTTTTGTCTGAAGACTCTTTGATTGAAGTAACACACACAACCACTTCTAGTGATGATTATGTTTTTGCAAAGCCAAAGCAAGAGATTTTTAAGCACAGCCCTGTTGGGTCGGGTGTTATAGGTAAAGGAACTGATGAGTGGGGTCTTTTTTGGTCTCAGACAAAGAGGTTTAAAAAAACAAAACCATTTAGCACACAATGGGAAATATTAAAACCAATAAGAGCGTAGTTTACAAAGATTTTGTTTGTTTAGGGCAGTCTTTCCATTTCCCTCTTTTGAATTCTTTCCACCCACCATCTATAGTGTTTGGAATCCACTCGCAATCAACCTCGCAATCAATTAGTTTAGCATCCTTGTAGTCTTCAGTTACCTCATAAGGAAGATGCTCTTCTAGTATTTCCATATCAAACATATTTGTATCACCTAAGCAAATAGCAATTTTGTTCTCTTCTTCATTCACATAAGTTGATCCATATTCTCCTTGGCAAACCAATTCAATCCCATGAGCTATTTCTGTTAGTTTCTTCATATCGATAAGATATGATTCTTTTTCTTCTTTTTCTTCTTTTTCGTTAAGCTTTTCTTTTACAATTTTAGAAATCGCACTTAGCATCTTATCTTCTTCCATTTGAGCTTTGTTCTTTCCTTTAAATAATGCTATATTTGTATTTAACTAAAATAATAACAAAATGCCTATAGTATACGTAGAAGAGTTTAACTTTAAGTTCCCAAAAAAGTGAGAGAGAAGGATGGGGGTTTTAAGAGGAGGAGAAGGAATAGAAAGAAAGCTTTGATCATTGATTTTGAATTAGCTTGCTGGCATGGACACCCTCCAAAAGGGTATCGTCAAGATATTATTGAGATTGGCGTTTGTACTTATGAGTACAAGACTCGGAAGATAAGCAAATCAGAAAGTATTTTAATTAAGCCAGAAAAGTATATTATAAGTCCTTTTTGCACAAAGTTAACCTCTATCACTCAGAAGATGATTGACGATGAAGGCATACCTTTAAAAGATGCAATTAACATCTTAGTTGACAAGTACGACAGCAACAGGAGGTTGTGGTTAAGCTGGGGTGAACACGATAAAAAATTTATAGAAAGAGATTGTCGTTATTACAAGCTACCTAATCCTTTTCATGTTCAGCACATTGATGCTAGAGAGTTGTTTTGCATGAAACACACTGAGGAGCCAAGCGTTGAAAATGCGCTTAAAAAATTAGGAATGGAATTCGAAGGCACTCCTCACAGAGCTTCCGATGATGCTTACAACACTGCAAGAATTCTAAAAAGAATTATTTGGACAGAATAATTTGGTGGTTATCTATATTTTTCTTATTTTTGATTAAAATATAATTATGAAAACAAAAACAACAGTTATTGCACTAGGCGTTCTTTTAGTGATTTTTATTTTTGCGTCATGCGCTAATCAAGCCTCAGTTTTATCCACAAACCCTTATGGTTTTTGGAGCGGTTTGTGGCATGGGGTAGTTACTCCAGTTTCTTTTATCGGAAGTTTATTTTCGGATTCTATTGCGGTTTACGCTTGTGATAACTCAGGAGGTTTGTATGACTTTGGTTTTTTGATAGGAATTGGAGGCTTAGGTTTTACATTTAGTTAAGTAATATAACATGAAAGAGTTAACGCTAGAAGAAAGAAAAACAATGTCCGTTGATGATACAGTCTCATGGGCAGGAGAAAATGTTTATGAAACAAAATCAGAATCTTTTCATGTTTACGTAAGGCCTCTTTATGTAAAGCATGTTGAAGCTAAGCTTGAAAACGGAATGTATGCTCGTGACCATCATGGTCACAAAGCTCTTATGAGTGTTCAGTGTGCTTCTACCGATGAGGGAGCTGAGCCAGTTATGGGAAATATAGTCACAGAAGAAAGAATAGTTAGGCTTGTTAAATGTGATGAGAGTGATCCAGAATCAAGTAGAATTCCAATATTAGATGAGAATGGAAGTCAAAAAGATTCCCCTCAATTCTTGATAGGTTGGAGAAACAAATGAAAAATCATTACGAGATATTAGGTGTGGACAAGACTGCTGATGAAGCAGTTATCAAACAAGCCTACAGAAAACTTGCGATGAAATTTCATCCAGACAAAAACAAGGGCGATGCAGATTCTGAAGATCGGTTTAAGGAGATTTCAGAAGCTAATGAGGTGTTATCTGACAAAGACAAAAGAGCTGCGTATGACACGTCTCTAAACTCTCCTTTTGGTGGGTCTAGCGCTGACGATACAATGATGAATGATTTTATGAATATGTTTAGGCAAAACGCCAACGCATTCGAAAGAGGTTCTGATATAGTGGTTACGTTTCCTGTTAATCTAGACGAAGTTTTAAATGGAGCTGTGTTTTCTCGCACTGTTACAAGAAAACTAAGCAATGGAACAACTCAGTCTTATCAACCAAATATAGAAATTCCTACGGGAGTAAATCACGGAGAAAAGTTTGTTAAAGGAAGAGGTGGTCATTATTCTCAAGGTCATGGAGGTGTGGCGGGAGGTTTAGTAATCATAATTGCGATTAGACCTCATGACACTTTTATAAGAGAAGGGGCTGATTTAATTTATAAACACCAAATAAACTACCATGAATTTATTGAAGGGACTGATATTATGGTTCCCTTATTAGGTGGCAGTAAGGCAAAAGTTAAAGTTTCAGCTGGAACTAAAAGTGACGCAATCCTTTCGCTAAAGGGTAAGGGGTTACCTTTTAGGCATAACTCTACCCAAAGAGGTAATATTTTAGTGCATTTATCCGTTTACATACCGATAAGTATTGATGATGATGAGCAAGAGTTATTAGAGTCCATAAAAAAATCAAAAAGCTTTGTGTATGTGTGAAAAAACTTTTGTACATTTAAAGTCTTAAAAACAAATATAAATTTTTAAATATGTTCAAAAGAAACAAGAATGCACTGGTATTAATTGATTGTCAAAAATCTTTTTGTGATCCAGATGGAGCTTTGTTTGTGCAAGGGGCGGTAGAAGATTCTCAGCGCACATCTGACTTTATTTTGAGAAACAGTAATGAAATAGATTTAGTTGCGATGACATTTGATTCTCACGATGTATTGGACATATCTCACCCTGCGTGGTGGAGGAAAGCAAATGGAGATTCAATTGACCCTTACACTACGGTCACTCTAGCGGATATTGACAACGGAGTTTACTTCGCCAACAAAGACCCTAAGAGGTCAAGGGATTACGTTCAGAGTCTCGAAGCAAATGGGGAGTTTCCACATTTCATTTGGCCTGAGCATTGTGTTGTAGGTCGAACAGGCTGGGCGATTCAAGATGACATCCGACAAGCGGTTGAGTCATGGGAGCTTGAACACAAAACATGGAAACAAAAGGTCACTAAGGGGTCAAATCCTTACACAGAACATTTCGGAGCTTTCAGAGCTAATGTTCCGATGGAAGATGATCAGTCAACACAAGCAAACACTAGATTTCTTTCTCTTTTGAGTGAGTTTGAAAATGTTTACCTTTGCGGACAAGCTAGAGACTACTGTGTAGTTAATACGCTTAAGCAAGCATTGGAAATTGCTCCTCAACTTGCCTCTAATATTATTGTTCTTGATGACTGCATGAGTAGTGTAAATGCTTCTCCTGAAGTTATGGGTCGAGCGCAGAAAATATATGATGACGCAAAGTCAGCAGGAGTTCGTTTCACCACCTCTATTGAGGCTGAAATAAACAGCTCAGTCACAGCTTAAATTTTAAAAAATTAAAAAAAACACATGTCAGAAATATCACAACTTAATATAAGTTAAAGACAATCAACCCCTGCTTCTAAGAAGCGCTTTATTCAATTTAAAAAATAAATAAATGACATACTATACGCACGCAGGATTCTTTCATTGTGACGAGATTACAGGTTATGTAATCTGTACACTTGCAAGAAAGACAAAAGACCTAGTAAGGTTGACTGATTTCACCGACCTTCCTACCGATGGGATTGTTGCTGATATTGGGAGAGAACATGATGTTTCAAAACTTAGGTTTGACCACCACCAAGGGTTCGCTTTACGTGAAGATGGTTTCCCTTATGCTAGTGCGGGTTTGTTGTGGTATGAGTATGGGAGAGATGCGATTGAGTTGCTAGTGGGAGAATCTGCTCATACTAACTCAATTTGGAAACGAGTTGATGATAAGCTTATTAAGGGCATTGATGCTCATGACAGTGATAACGCATATTCCTTAAGTGCTTATTGTATTGGGGGTGAAGTAAACGCTTATTCGCTTTCTAATGTAGTCTCTCTTTATAATGGAAAAGACTTCAATGACCATAAGCAACAGAGAGAAAGTTTCCTAAAGGCAGCGAGCTTAATTCAGCTAGCATTAGAGAGTGAGATTAAAGCTGCAAAAAATTTAATTGAAGATGCCGATAGATTTGAAGATATCGCTAATATCAATGGGGGTGTTGCAATTTTGTCAGAAGGAGTTTCTTGGAAAGAGATTGTACATGAGAAATATCCAGAGGTAAGATTTGTCATCCTCCCGTCAGCCCATCCTGCTAACCCTTTCTCAATGATTGCTGTGCCTATAGACCCTAGTAGTAGAGAGTTGAAGCTAGAAATTGAGAGACCTGAATGGTTTGAAGGGTTTATCCATCAAGGAAAATGGATATCAGCATCTAACACTCAAGAAGAGCTAGAAAGATTGGCTGAGTACAACCTTCAAAGACATCATGGTTAATTGGTAAATAGAAGATAATTGAAACAAATAGACATTTAATACGTTGAACTATTATGGCTAAAAAAGAACAAGTGAAAAATGAAAATCGTTATGATAAAGACAGGCTCATCTACAACGATTTAAAGAGTAGGGGGCTTATATTGTTTGAGACCGTTGTGGGTTCTCAAGCGCATGGTACTGCTATAGAAACTTCTGATGTCGATAAAGGCTTTGTGTTCTGCGCTCCTTATGAGTGGTTAGTGTTTCATCAAGAGCTTTATCAGTCAGAGTTGAGACTTTCTCCTGACTATGTTGGAAAGGAGATTGGTTCTTTCATCCTACAAGCTAAGTCAAACAACCCAACTGTTTTGGAGTTTTTGTTCACTCCAGAAGATTGTTATATTTCAAACTCTTCTTCTTTTCAGCGTTTGTTGAATGTTAAAGATCAGTTTATCACCAAAGTTGCTGAAAAATCTTTTGCTGGATATGCTACTCAGCAATTATCTAAAGCCAAAGGTCAAGAGAAGATGCAGAACTGGGAGAAGAATCGAGTTGTTCGGAAGACTCCTATGGATTTCTGTTGGGTAACTTACGGTCAAGGGTCTTTGAGGCTTAATGAATATTTGGATACTCAGAATATCACACAAGAGAGAGTTGGGTTAGTTAATATTCCTCACATGAAAGGGATGTACTCAATGTTCCTTGATTTCGAAGGAGATATTGGTTATAGAGGTGTTTGCAAAGAGGGCGCTGGCGATATTCGTCTCTCATCTACCGAGAAAGGTGTTTTGCCAGTAGCTACGATGAGTTTTGATAAGGATGCCTACAGCACTCACTGTAAAGACTATAAGAGATATCAAAATTGGGTTGAAAACAGAAATGAAGATAGATGGGTTGAAGTGAAGGGGCATAACCAAAAGATTGATGGCAAGAACATTCTTCACTTGGTTAGGTTGGTTCAAATTGCCGAAGAAATTTCTGAAGGAAAAGGAATCAACATCCGAAGACCTAATGCTGAAGAGCTTATATCAATTAGAAGGGGTGAGCGAGATTTAGAGTCGATTGCTTCTTGGGGTGAGATTAAGATTGGAGAGATGAAAGCAAACTTCCAATTGAGTGACCTTCCAGATTCAGTTCCAGACAAGCTTGTTATTGATTTGGTTAAAGATATTAGAAATGATGTTTATATGGGAATTAATGAGATTTATTCTTTTGAAGATGCAAATGAGTTTTTAACATTAGAAAAATAACGTGAATTATAATGAGTGAAAATTCATTGGTAGATAAGATCGGTTCCCGCATTAATATTCTTAAGGAGAAGCGTGACAAAGCGTTAATTATTGATATAGAGTGCGCTTGTTGGGATAGGAAGAGATTGCCTAAAGGCCAGAGGATGGATATCATCGAAATTGGCGTTGCTACTTATGATATGTACAGTTTGTCAGTAGAAGCCAAAGAGAGTATTTACGTCAAGCCTCAGAATGCTGATATTTCTGATTATTGTACTGATTTAACTGGAATCACTCAAGATATTCTTGATGAGAAAGGCGTGTCTATTGAAGAGGCTATGAGAAGGCTTTGGAAGCGCCATGAATCAAACAGTCGTTTTTGGTTGTCTTGGGGTCAAGAAGACCGTAGTTTCATCTACAATGACTGTAAGTTTTATGGTCTCGATAATCCAATGCACATTGGGCATGCTAATGTGAAGGATTTGTTTTTGTCGAAATACACTCGTGAGCTTTCGTTGACAAACCATAATCCTTCATTGAGTTATGCTGTTCAGGCGATGGGTATGGAGTTTAAAGGTGAAGCTCACTCAGGTTTGTCGGATGCTTACAACACAGCTAGGTTATATAAGGAAATTTTAAACGCAAAACGATGAAAAATAACGCAATATTATTCTGCAAAGTAGACAGAGAAGATTTTTGGGTATCTGGGGGGTTGACCTTTCCAGTTAGTCACACAGATACTTACTCTGGCTCTATTGAAGAATTGAAGCCTCTCTTGGAATCAAAAGAAATGGTAGAGCATGTTATTGCTGAGCGTGAGCTTGAGTACAAATGCAATGAGGAATTCAAAGGAGAGTTGACTTGGAAAGAGTTCTCTTTTAAAGGAGTTAGGTTTGATTCAGGGTTGGAGTTTGTTTTTGAAGAAGAATATGGAAATGAGGTAGTTGCAAGATATTCTTGTGATTATGTTTACTTGAGTGAAACAAAACCTAAAGAAACTACGTTCACAGTAGAAGAGATTAAAAATTACTTGAACGCTCAAGGAAGTAGAGGTGATATTTCTCATTTTTTGAGTGAAGCCAATATTATTAAAGCTAACAAAACAGAAGAGGAAGAATGTTAAAAGAAAAACCCACAATCGTCAATGCGACAGATATTAGAGAGTTTTGTAAACTTTTTAAGATTAGCATGCCTATGTATGAGCATTTCGATTATTATATTGATTTGACTTACCGATCTGGTGTAAATAAGCTCATATATGAAGATATTAATGGTTTTAACGAATATGTTCGCTTTGTTAAAGAAGAGACTGATTATGATAATGTTGTAAAGTACAAGTTAAATTTTGCTCTTCCAAGAATGGTTAAATTTATCAAAGAAACAAAAGCATATAGTAGAGCTGAAGAGTTTTCATCTGGGCTTGCTAAACAAGAGTTTCAGAGTCGAGACTACCGTAAGAAAACGTATGATAAACCTTGTGTTTCCTTGGATTTCACTAAGGCAAACTTCTCAATGATTAAGAATTTCGATCAAGAAGATGAGATTTCATCTAGTTGGGAAATGAACTTAGTCAATCAAGGAGTGAATCCTTTTTTAGCTAAAAGTAAATCCTTCCGACAGTATGTTTTTGGAAATACCAACCCAAAAATGTTAGCTAGGATTCAAAAGCATTATATTTGGGATTTAAGAGAATTCTTGAGCAAGAAGTTAATTCAGGATAAAGAATTCGTTTACGCCTCATCCGATGAGTTGATTATTGATCTTTCTGAATTTTCTGAATATCAGGGAGAAGGTATTGACGCTCCTAATTATGATGAACTTGTGAATGGGGTTCACGTATGGCAGAGATTAACTAGCATAGGGGTTAAGAATACGCTCTTTATGGAGAGCAAAAGAAATGGGGTAGTTATCCGAGAGATAAGCGATATCGACAAAAATATTGTCAGTCAAAATCTTGTTGGAGTTGAAGGCAGTAAATTTTACTTGGAGTTGAAGAAAAATATTCTTCTGGAAGAGATTGAACAAAGAGACCTTTTATTTAAGCAGAATGACTCTATTGCTTCTTGGGTTGTGAATGACAATAAGGAGATTATTAAAACCATCGAATACAAGAAGCGTGGTTTTCATGAATATATTGAGGATAAGATGCCTGAGTTAGATAAAGAAGTGAAATCTAAAATAGTTAGTTTGGCGATTAATTTCTTTCAAAACCCACAAGGGAAAACCTAATAGGAAAATAATTTTAAATAAAAGAAAAAAAATGAATACATTAACACTAATACAGCAATTAAGAGTAGAGAAGATGGTTGCTCTTAGGGCAAAAGATACTTTGAGAAAAGGTATTATAGACACTACTATTGGAGAGATTGATAGAAACCCTAATTTTAGACCAAAAATTGTTGATGGGGTTAAAGAAACTCCGAGCGACAAGATCGTTCTTGAGACTTTGAAGAAAATGGTGAAGAGTCTTTCGACAATTGATTCAGATCAATCAAGAGAAGAGGTGACTATATTGCAAGGGTATCTTCCAACTCAAATGAGTGAAGAAGAAATAGAATCCATTATCGCTGAGTTAATTGTTTCTACAGGAGCAACATCAGGTAGAGAGATGGGTAAAGTAATGGGGTCTTTCACTAAAGACTATAATGGCAAGGCAGACAACAAAGTTGTTTCTCAAATCATTAGAACACAACTTACAAAAATAGAAGAGGCATAAAATGGAAAGCACCTCGATAACATATTGGGGTACAATCCTTTTTGACCCACCTAACGAAACCAATAAGCATAACAAGCAGAAGGGGTGGAAAAGAACTGCTATGGTTATGCTTGATGGTAGGCAACAGGTTACTGATTATTATTCTTGGTTTATCGCAAAGCGTTATGGATTCCCGCTAGTTAGGTCACTTCGTGGTGCGCATATTTCGTTTTTAAATGACCACATTAGAGATATTGGTGGCGATTCTCGTGCAGAGTCCGAAGCTCTATGGAAAGAGGTTAAGAATAAGTATAATGGCAAAAGAATAGGTGTGAAAGTAAGTCTTGATGTTGCTACGGATGGGGCATATTGGTGGTTGCCTATGGCGGAGGAAGATCGGGCTGAGCTTCAAAAAATTAGATCTGAGCTAGGCTTGGGTCTCCCTTTTTTTGATATGCACATGACCATCGGAAGTCCGAACGAACATAATAGAATAACTTCGGATTATTTTCACAATCTTTTAGCAAAAGGCGTTTGCCGTTAGGTATAAAGGTGTTATATTTGTGTCATGCAAATACAATATGTTATTGATAACCCAAATGCAACTGATCACTTTGATGATGCGCTAGATTCAGTTCTAGCTTCTAGTAGAAAGAATGTTGCTTCTGTAACTCCTATAGGTTATGGAGGAGCTTTTTCTGTGAATGAAGGAAACTCTAGTTTTGTTATTCGAGATCATGCAACTGAAAACAATCTTTTAGTAGATTGTGGGTCTCTTGTTTATAAAAATCTTCGTGAGCGAGGCTTGACCAATCAGATTGATTGGGTTTATATCACTCATACTCATGAAGACCATATAGGGTCATTGTCTACATTGATATATGAGAATTGGTATGTTCATAAGAAGAAACTAAAGCTCCTATGTCACCCAGCAGTTAGAACCCAATTGACAGCGTACTTGGTTACAGTTTGCAATCATGATTATGAGCAGTTTGATATGGATTATTTTTGGGAAGAGGATTTTGCTGAGGACTTTCCATCATTTCAATTAGAACACTTTAATACCACTGATTTACATTTCCCTAAACTTCCTACTTCAGGGTTTAGTCTTACATTGCTTGAGACTGATTTTAAGGTGGTATTTTCAGGAGATTTAGGCTTGAGTGTTACTGAGTTCCTAAATCTAGATAAGAATCTTCTAGAAGAGAATAAAATTGTTGTATTCCAAGACGCAGGTACTAATCAGTTTAAGGAAGAAATACATGATGCTGTCCCTCACGCTTATTACTTGGACTGCGACAACCCTAGTACTTTCATTTATCATCATTTTGAGAATGAAGTGCCAAAAATGAAAGAAAATCTAAAGCATGCAGAGAGCATTGCTGATATTGTTAAAGAGAAAAAGAGTTTATTATTTTACTATTACAAATAACACAAAAAGATGAAGAATGATTATCTAAAGTACATCCAATCAGTTCAGGGGGTTTCAAAATCTGAGGCTGAAGACTACATTAAGTGGGTGGAGAAGTTTCAAGGACTTCAAATGAACAATGCTCACGAGATTATATCCCATAAGGATGGAATTGTGGGGATGACTCCAAACGTAATTGAGGAAAACCCTCAAAACATGGCTGTGATCGATGTTTTCTCGCGTTTAATGAAGGACAGAATCATTTTCTTAGGGCATGGAATTGATGACCAAGTAGCTAACATAATAGTGTCCCAACTTCTATATTTAGAGAAGACAGACAGTTCAAGAGATATACAGTTGTACATAAATAGCGGTGGGGGAAGTGTTTATGCAGGATTATCCATACTAGGTACAATGATGTATATTAAGCCTGATGTTGCAACAATAACTACTGGGTTAGCTGCTTCTATGGCGTATGTTTTAGCCGCAGCTGGCACGAAGGGAAAAAGAGCTGCTTTAATGTATGCTAGACTTATGCAGCATCAACCTTTAGGTGGCGCTCGTGGTCAGGCAACTGATATAGAGATCACAAATAGAGAGATTCAGAAATTAAAGTATGAGTTGTATGAGTTAATTTCTTTCTTTACTGGGAAAGACATAGAAACAGTTTATAAAGACTGCGAAAGAGACCATTGGATGAGAGCGGAAGAGGCTAAAGAGTATGGCGCTATTGATAGCGTAATTCCTTTATCTGCTACTTTTTCTCCATCTTCTATGAAAAATGAAGAGTGGAAAAAGTATCAAAACAATTAACTTTATGTGAAAACTATGTTAGTCAATCCACTACAGTCCCGAAAGGTAAATAGTGGATTGGTTGACATTTTTTTTAAAGTTAATATGACTTACTGACTACTAGATTTAAAAACAAAAACAAATATAAAAACAAAAAGAGATGGCAAATATCCCAAACACGTTACCGTTACCGATGGAAAGAAAATTGTTTTTTACAGAACAATTTGATCAAAAATCCGTTGCAGCTTTAACAAAGAATATTTTTGAAATAAACGAAGATGACAGGTTATTAGAAAAACTTTACAATGTCTATGATATGGAATACAAGGTTAGTCCGATTGAAATCATGATTGACTCATATGGAGGTAGGGTTTATCAGTGTATGGGATTAATATCGGTAGTCGAGAACTCTAAGACTCCTATTTGGACTTATGTTACAGGTGCGGCAATGAGTTGTGGCTTTATTCTTTTGATTTCAGGACATAAGAGATTTGCTTACAAAAGAGCAACGCCTTTATATCACCAAGTTTCTAGTTCAGCTTATGGCACGGTTAAAGAGATGGAAGAGAATTTGGAAGAAACAAAGAGGTTACAAGATATTGTTGAAGATATTACGATTGAGAAAACGAAAATATCTAAGAAGAAGCTTACTGAAATTTATGATAAAAAAATTGATTGGTACATGTCTTCATCTGAAGCTTTAGCTCTTGGTGTTGTGGATGAAATAATTTAAAAATATGGTGAAAAAAATATCAACGATAGCATTTTTATCTGACACTCACAATAGGCATGAGATTATTGAGAAAAGGTTTGGTATTCCCCAGTGTGATATAATAATTCACGCTGGGGACTTTACCATGCTTGGGTATGAAGATGAAGTAGAGAGTTTCTTTGATTGGTATTCTGCTTTACCAATTCCAAACAAAGTTGTTATTGCTGGTAATCACGAAATTTTCTTTGACCCTACCGCTATAAAAAAGTATGAAAAAGGTAGGCGATTTAATCGAATAAAGACTCTTAATCCAAGAGATATTGTTCCTGAAAACATCACATACTTAGAGAATGAGTCAGCCGTGGTAAGTGGAATTAAAATGTATGGCTCTCCTTATCAGCCTGAGTTTTATGATTGGGCTTTTAATATTAGGAGAGGAAAGTCTTTAGAGGCTTGTTGGGACTTGATTCCAGATGACACTGAGTTATTGATAACTCACGCTCCTCCAATGGGTCATTTAGATGTGAATAATAGGGGGAAAAATGTTGGTTGCTCTGACTTAAAGGCAAGGATTTTTAGTTTAAATAAATTAAAAACGCATGTGTTTGGACATATACACCAAAGCAGGGGTGTTGATATTTCTGGAGGTATTACTTATATTAATGCATCGAACCTAGATGAAAGTTATAAACCTGTGCATAAGCCTATGGTTTTTGATTTATTTGATGATGGTTCTTGTAAACAAATAGAGAAATGGACGAGAATTTGAAAATACCAAATGAATATAAGATTGAGATATTGATTACCGAAGAGGAGTTGGGTATTTCGTCTACCGCTTTACTTGACGGTAAGATGATTAATATGGCTGAAGAACATGATATACTTCCTATTGAAGAAGTCTTTAGTGAGATGGTTAAACAGGTAAATTACGAAGGAAAAGGTTTACTTCCAGAGAGGGCTAGGGTTAGTGTTACAATAATTGACGCAGAAGGAGAAATTCACAGAGTCTCTCAATTGTTTGGAAAACCTATTAACGAAATGTATGAAAGTGGATTTAAAGGTATTACATGGATGTTTGATCAAATTACTAAAAATTAAAAATTAATACTATGAATTTTTCAAAAGATTTTGAGGATCGTATATCCAGCTCTCAGAAAGTGCTTTTAGTTGGTGCAGGTGGGGACTTTGATATTATCTCTTGCCTTCCTCTGTACTACAAGCTAGCCGCTGAAGGTAAAGAGTTGACTATGGTTAACTTCAGTAATCTTCAACTAGAAGAGTTGGCAGAGGTGACTGAAGCTCAAGTTATATTAAAGGATAGGCTGTTTATGGTTGGTTCTAATATGAAAGTAGCTTTGGAGCATTATCCTTCTGGAATGGCTTCAAGATGGTTTGAGGAGACTTATCAAGAACAAGTTCCCTTCTACCTTATTATGAAACAATCAGTTGCTTCTATGACTGAGTGTTATGAAAAGATAATAGAGAAAACTGGTGCAGATACAATATTATTTTGCGGGTTTGGAATGAGAACGCTTATGAAAGGTGATGAGGAAGGTTGTGGAGACATGCTTCACTCTACTATGAATCTTTCGGCTGCAAAGTACGTAGAGGGGGTGGAGAAGCTTTTGGTTACTTTTGGGATTGAAAAAGGAGTGTCTTTTAATTCAGCAATGGAAAACATCTCAACTTTAACTCAGTATAAAGGATACTTAGGGGTAAGTCATTTTTCTCAAAATGATGCAGAATTCCATTACATGAAACACTGTTATGATTTTATTGCTGGTCAAGGTCATCATGAGAGAAGCCTTTTGATTGAAAGTATTATGTTGGGAATTGTGGGTAAAATTGGAATGAATAACGGATATAGAGTAACTCCTTTGATGAGTCATATCCACTACTTTGATTTACAATCCGTAGCAATGGCAAACAAAGTAGCTCCAATGATTGATCACGTTCAAGAATATCAAGAGATTGTTCAGCAAGGAATGTCTGTTATTAAAGGGGGGAACAAATCTAGAAAGTTTGACCTCATCCAATTGTAAAGCACAAAAATTATAAGACAAAAAAAAGGGAGCCGATGGCTCCTTTTTTTTTTAACTTTAATTTATTACTTTTTTGCGAACTTAATCTTGTAATCTTCATTCTTAATAGAATCAATCAAAGTGCTTAATCCTTTCTCAACATTCTGCTTAGTTGTATAACCCTCTCCAGAATCAGCAACAATCTTATTGTTCTTTGCTTTGAAGTTCCAACGGTAGTGGCCATCTTTTCCAATAAACACATCGAAGAAAGGCATTCTTCCAGTTCTTTGTGCAGCTTCGCTATCTTCTAAACTACCTTCCTTATCGGCAACTAGAGGTTTAACTTCTTCTCTACACCCGCAAGCTTCAATCTCTTTTTGAAGACGATAAATTTGCTGATCTTTTACTTTAACAGACTCTTTAGCTGCTCCAAGTTCAAGTTTTATTTGAGAATTTTCTTTTCTTAATCCATCAAGACTACTCAAAGTTGAGTCTAGGGTTTCATTAGCTCTTTTTGCTTTAGAGTTCTTCTTAACTCCCCAGATTAAAGTGATAACGGCAATTGCAATTAGTATCCAACACATTCTATTAGTTTTTTAAATTTGTTTCAATTAAATATAGTTAAATATTTATTTTAATCCAAATCTTTTTTAATTAAACCTCTAAGATAATCTGATAGGCTGATGTTTCTCTTTGTCAAGATTGAAATCTCATATATATTTTCATTTATCTTGCTTAACATTTCTCCGCTCATTCTCATGGAAATAGTTTTGTTTTCATGAGAAATATTGAGAGGAATCTTTCTAAATTCACAATTTAACTCACAATGAATTTGGTGAGAGTCTATATATGTGGGGAAACGAGGTAAATCAAATATAATTTTACCATTAGGCAGCTTTTTGTGTCCAGTTTCATTATCTATCTTATGCGGAGAAAACAAGTCCTCAATAACCTCGGCTTCTTTAGACCATTTATCTTTGAATGGCACATCATCTGTGAATGGCACAGTTTTATTTACCATTTGGTTTTCTAATACATTATTTTTTATTTTATGGAACGGGATTTCAATAATCTTTGCTCTATTATCTTTGGTTGGTTCCAACTGCACTAAAGCAAAATCAATTCCGTACTTAGCAATATCATAATCAAACCCGCTGTTCACCATAAGTGGGTTTGATTCCTGTGATGGCATCTTTATGGAAACTAATAAATCAACTGTCTCAGAATTAGCTTCAATGCTGTCTCTGTATTTTTGGTTTATAGTTAGGGTTGAAAATTTATCCACAATTTTCTCATCTCTAAAATATATATCGTCAAGAGCAACAACTTTATATTTTGATATATCTGAGAGAGATGGGATTTTAAATTTAAGAATAATGTTTTCTTTTTTAAATTTAAAATTTCGAGCAACTGTCTTGTCTATAATGTTTACTTTGAAATCATCATTCTTTTCTGATATCTTACTTGAGATGTAAGTTTCATAGAATACTCCGCTTTTCATGTTAGGGGATGAAGCCATTATGACCTGACCCTTCTTGCTAAGGATGGCTTCTGGAAATACATTCTTATCAAAACCACACTCATCCCATATTAATAGATCAATATTTTCTCCTTTTAATTTCTGAGGAGAAGGGAAAAGAACCTTAATAGTGCCTTCAGATGCAAAATGAAATTTACCTCTTTTTAGTGCGGGTAAATTTCTAAGAGATAGATATTTAAAAACAGAAGGCGAACTCATAAGCTGATTCATTATTGACTGCAATCTATTAATGCTAGCGCTATTTAATGTTAAATAGATAACGTTATCACCATGAACCGCAGCCTTCCAAATAGAATATAAGCAAAGAATAGTCGTCATATGCACTTGTCTTGATTTGACAATGAGCAATAATTTTTCTGTAGAAAACGAATCCAGCATAGTTCTCATAACAGGGTCGTTGAATTTATAGGAATCTTTATTTGTTGGAATAAATTCACTGAAATCTACTTGATACAAGAAATTTGAAAAACTTTCCAAATTATTTTTTTCATCTTTTAACTCAGTTTTCGTTTCTAACTCCGATGAAAGAGTTTCGGAAAAATCGTTTAGATCGTGAATTTGTATCCTCTCTCCACGCTCGTAAATTGCAAGCATTTTTATTCCGTTAATTTCCTCCACTCGCCATCCTTCTTTAAGGTTGTTTTTCATAGTTTAATAATTAAGTATTTTGTAATACGTTTGTAATACAACAATATATATTTTCTTTTTACAAAATCAAAGTTTATTTATTATGGATGAAAAGTTTAGCTAAAGGATATTGTAAGTTCTGTGGAGTTCCCACTTTCGATGGAGACCATGTTTCATGCTCTATAAAGAGTGCAAATAATCAGGGTTACTTGGATGCGTTTGTAGTCACAATACTTCTTTTGATATATCTCTATGCGGTTGTGTAATTTTGTTGTATATTTGTTTCAATTAAAACTAATAATGACTAATAATGACTATTAAACTTAGTGATATTGAAATGGCAACCATTAATATTTTAGCAAATACTAGAACACTAGTGGCTAGAGGTGCGGGTGTTGTCGATAAAAAAATCGGAAAACAGAGTGGTGTTGATATAGATATAGATGGGTTAATGGGAGAGTATGCTTTCTGTAGGTGGCATAATATTTTTCCTGACTTAATTTCTAGCCCAAGAAGCGGAAGTTATGACTGTTTGCTTCAGGGAAAAAGATTTGACATAAAAACTACTCGGTATAAATCTGGAAAACTTCTTTGCACAAAAAAAGATAATCCTGATGTAGACGTTTACGCTCTTGCTATAATTGACCCAAGCAACTCATCGGTTAAATTCATAGGATACACAACAAAAGCTAATTTAAGGAGAGATGAGAATCTAAAGGATTTAGGTCATGGTGAAGGCTATTGTCTAGAGCAGAGTCAGTTAAAAAGGTTTAAAGAAAATAAGCCCGAAGTAGCGTAGCTCAAGAAGGTTAGAACAAATAATGCATTTATTATGAAAAAAGAAGTTTATGAAATTGCTGCTGACCAGCTAAACAAAAACGGAAGAATTTACTCAATTGACGTTTTAGAGAAGGCTGTGGAGAGATATAATAATATTGAGTCGGTAGCTTTTGGGGAGCTAGGTTATCAAGAATCAGAAATTGTTTCTTTGCATAATGTTTCTCATGTGATTAATAATGCGTTTTTAAAGAAAGAGAGAATTCCTAGAAAAAAGAAAAAGCAACTTAAGAAGACTGGTAAATGGATTCCTCTCAAGAAGAAAATGATGGTTGAAGTAGAGTTTTTAGATACTATAAATGGTAAGAAGGCAAAAGAATTAATAGATTTAGATATAGATTTGGACATTGGAATGAGAGCTGTTGGGAGTGTTGTGGAAGGTGTGGTTCAAGAAGGTTTGAAAATTACTAGTTTTGATATTATAATGAAGTGAAATGTTGGCAGTTGAAATTACAAAAGAACAAATAGAGCGTGCTGAAAAGCATTATGGAGTCCTTCAGGACGTTTCGTTGAGAGGTTCTATTACAAAGGGGAAGGGAAACATATACGGAGCTTTAGGTGAGATAGTCGTTCATGACATATACACTAAACACTATGAGTGTGAGTTTATTAATAATTATGATTATGACTTAATCATTGATGGGGATAAGGTGGATGTTAAAACCAAAAGAACTACAGTCAAGCCTAGTGAAGAATACAATTGTTCCATTTCGGCTTTTAATACAACCCAAGATTGTAACTTTTATGTTTTTGTTCGAATCACGGAAGATAAGAAGAGAGCTTATATTTTAGGTTACAAGAAAAAAACTGATTTCTTCAAACAAGCGATTTTTGGAGAGAAAGGGCAGGTTGATCCAGATGGGAATGGAAAATGGACTTTTAAGGATGATTGTTACAATTTGAAAATAAAGTTTCTCAGAGAAACTATTTTTTCTTAACAACTTTTTTAGCAACAGGCTTTTTGGTTGTTTTTGTTGCAGCTTTCTTGGTAGGGGTCTTTTTGGGGGGAGCGGCTGTGTTTTTAGCTCGTTTAACGGGCTTTATGTCTTCTTTAGAGTATTGTGCTTCCGCAGCGTTTAACATTGCTTCCTGCTCCTTCTGTGCGTCTTTTATTTCTTTAAGAGCTTTCTTCTTATCACTTTCAATTATTTTTTCTAGTTTAATTTTATCTTCTGGAGTAAGAGGTTCTGCATATCCTAAAACATAAGGTGCATAGTAGATATTATTCTCAGCACGTTCCATGTATTTTTTCTGAGACTCACTCATTGGTTCCCACTTTAGTTTAAGGAGCTTAAGATTTCTATCCAGTTCTTTTTGATATAAGAGAACAGTGTTCTTTCTTTTTGGGTTTTTTAGTTTAGTTATTAAGCCTTTCATTCTTTGTCGATGAAAATCATAACGCTGGGCTTTCCTATGATGTCAACAGTTGTATTGTCGAACACAATGTCTTTGATTGATAACCCAACTACTTTACCGCTTTTTGTTGTAGTAACTATTCTAGCTCCGATGCCTAACTTGGATAGGAACTTAGAGTTGGGGAGAATAACCTCTTCTTCCTTATAATTGAGATGAATTGATACGTCAAGATCATTTTCCCAGCTTTTTTCTACTTCAACAACTTTAGGTTCTTCTTCTTTAAATTTAGAGATCTCTTCCTTAATTTTCTTGACCTCTTCGAGTTCTTTGAGAAGTTTATCTTTCTCTTTTTGTATTTCTTTTCTATTAGCTTCTTCTTTTTCAGAAATAGCTTTTTGAGACTCTTCCTCTTGAATTCTTTTATTATTTTCTTCTTTTTGTTTCTTGTTGACGGAATCAGACACAATATCTAACCCTTGAAGAGTTCTGTTGCCGACAGCGTAGTCTTGAATTAATTTTTCAACATACTCTGGAGTAGCTTTGTCTTCATCGTAGTGGTCAAAATTAGGGTGGTTGTAACGTATTAAGACCATCCCAATTGCTTCTGTAGGCATTTGATGGTACTTATCAACTAGTTGGTCAATGTATATTAAGTGGTCAGGATTGTATATTGTATACAAATCCTCTAGTAGGTTCTTGACTATCTCTTTCTTCATGTTCTAAAATAGGCACAAAGAAAGAGAAAATCAAGTATCTTTTCCGCTTCACGAATTTAAGTGGAAATGTAAGAGTTAATTATTTTTGTTGTTGTAGAATCTAGCATAGGGAGTTGAAAAATGTTCGCTGTATTCATCTGAATCGTCAAAATGCAAGTCTATTTTCTGTTCTTCACAAATTACTCCTTTTGTTTTTAACCATAAATCCTCTTCAATCCAAGGTTCTCCATTTTCGTCAAATCTTACATGATTACCTTTTTTTACATTATAATCTATAATTGAAAAAATTCCAGTAAATGAAATACCTAACTTATTTAAATCTTCTTCTAAATTATGTTCTTTCATACGGCCAGTGATAATGAACACCTCTATACCACAATCCATCAAAGATTTTGTTAATTTAGAAAATAGAATTGGGTTTACGTCACAAACTCCATGATAATCAAAACTAATTCTCATATTATATTAATTTTAAACTCCACATTATCCACAATATTTTTTGTAACCAGAAGTAAAGAGTCAAGCTCTCTACCTAAAACACCATGTAAATGAGAACCTAATTTAAGCGTTTTTTTTAATCCATGAACTGAGTAAGCTGCCCTGTCTTGTCCAGCTGCTTCATTCTTTTCAAGCCTTTTGCTCTGACTTGACGAACTCTTTCTTTTGTCAGTTCTAACTTAAACCCAATCTCTTCTAAAGATTTCTGTTCTGTTCCGCCAATGCCGAAACAGTTTGTTAGAACGTAACGTTCTTTTTCAGGAAGCTTGCCCATTACCTCTTCTAGGACAACTCTTAAATCAGCTTGATTTAATTCAGACTTTAAATCATCGAATCCTCCTGATTCCATTAAATCTCCAATAGTGGCGGATTGATCGTCATTGCTAGCGAAATCATCCAAACTACTAACTCTTTTCGATTGGCTTTCTATTAGGGTAATAAGGGGCTTCCAATTCCTTGAATCAACTTCGATGCTTATTTCTTCTTCAGTTGGTGAAAACAAAACCCCTTGCTTCTCAAAATTGTTGATTAGTTCGGCTTTAGCGTAAGCTCGGATTGTTTCTGAAATAGTTGCAGGTCTACCAAGATTCTGTTCAATTGAGTTCAAAGCCTTTTTGACTTTATTGAGTTCTGTAATCTTATTTAAAGGAAGCCTTATTGGGCGACCTGTTTCGGCAATTGCTTTCAGAATAGATTGGCGTATCCACCATACGGCATAAGAAATAAATTTAAAACCCCTAGAGTGATCAAACTTATAAGCTGCTTTGAGCATCCCAAGATTACCTTCATTAATAATTTCCCCCAAAGGCATTCCTTGTCCTTGGTATTGTTTGGCAACAGAAATAACGAAACGCAGGTTAGCTTTACATAAATCCTTAACTGCCTTTTCAACCGCTATTGGGTCTTTTGAGTTTTGGATGATTGTGGCGAGTTCAACTTCCCCTGCTACATTAATAATGTCTCCTACTTGAGAAACTTCTGTTAGATACTTTTCAAATGATTTTGTCTCTCTGTTTGTGATTTGTGCGGAAATCCTTAATTGCCTCATGTATTTTTTTTTTTAAAATTAGTGTTATTATATATGTTATACGTAATTTTAAGAAGAATGTTTCAGATGTCCTCGACTTTATTTTTTAGGGCAAAAAAAAAGGGAAATCTGAGACTTCCCTTTTTTTCTTTTCGTACCTGTTATGCTGCAATAGCAACAGGCTGCGCTACGGCACTCGATGGAGTGAAGGTAGCAGCAATTGTATTAATTGTGTTGTCGTTTATAGACTTGTAAACTCTCTTCGTTAACTTCTTCATCCCGTCAAATCCGTTCGACCCCATTTTATATTTTGGAAACAATAGTTTCCTTGGTGGAGTCGGAGGGTAGCGAACCCTCGTTCGGTAATGATCCGCTAATAAATAATAGCGAGCTTTACAGATGTAAATATACAACTATTTTTTAAAATACGAAATTATCATTGATAAAATCTCTGAATTTTGTGTAATCATTTCTATAATCAGGGTACAGCCCTTTAAAGCTGTTGTGTTTATTCAAGTTGTGGATGACTGTGGTTCTGTGTCTGTTTATGATATTCCCTATTTGAGAGTCATCTAAATTTTTCCCATCATCCTTTAGGTAAGCCATAACAAAACGTCTAGCGCGAACAACTTCTTTCGTCTTTGTTTTAGAAAGAAGTTGTTCGTTGTCAATCCCAAAGAATTGACAGCATATTGGGATTAAACCCTTTTTTATGTTTTTCTGTTTAGTCATTTTTACATTTAAGAGCGAAAAGCCCATTCATCGCCTTAGCGTGGTTGGGTTGTAAGCGACACAAAGATTCCTAATGGACTCGATTTATCAAGAACAAACCTCAGCTCTAAAACACCTAATCTCTTTATTGCTTCAAACCCACCCATTGAGATGTTATTTTTTTCACCGAAAGCTAACTGAGTTAAAATCTTTTCCGCCACTTCTTTTAATTCCGTTTCATTCGGAGTTCTCTCAAGATGCGTCCACTGCCAACCAGTTGCTTTCATTGCTTTTTTAATCTTAGTAAAGTCAATGTCACTTAAAACGTTGCTTATTTGTTCTTTGATAATATCCATCATATTTCTTCTTTAGGGTATAGTTCTTAAGTGTTTTTCCTTCCAAAGATAGTTAAAAAAATTAACTTTCTAAGGTTGTGATTAAATTTTTTGGTTTTAAGTAATGATTTTTGAAACTCTTTACATCAAAAGTAGTGCTTGCGGATAAGCTAATTCATCAAGACTTTTGTGGGGATTAAAGAGCTTTTCTCCTTGGTACTCAAATGCTTCTAACATTTCATGTTCAACAACTAACTTGATAGCAACGAAAGCTGTCATAATAACTGCTTTTGCAGATGCATTTTTTTGAACATGATTCCATCTCCCAAACCCTTCTCCCATTTCTCCAGAATTAGTGTCGGGACGAACAAATCCACAACGGATTAAAAACCCGTCTACCATTTCATTTTCATGATTTATCTCTACTGCTTCGAAACGATAATCCTTGTCCGTAGACATTTGGATACCACTCGGAGCGGACTTTAGTTTGCTGAGAATACTGTAGACTCTTTCAAGGGTCATAGGTTCAACTGAAAATTCTGGTGCTATGCTTGATTCTTTGTTCATGGTTTCGTATATTTACTATTATAACGTAAAAAATAAGACTTTGTTTCAATGAGTGATAAAAAAAATAAAAACCCAGCCTTTCCGAAGATAAACAACTTCAAAGGCGGTAATGTCAAGGTAGATAAAAAAGAACTTCAATCCAGAATAGATTCTTTGAAAGAAGCAGTGTTGTTTTCGCAACTAACAAGTGAAGAGATTGCAAGCACAATGGTCAAGGTTGGGTTTGATTTTGATGGCACTATTTCAGAGACCGATTTTTTCGGAAAGCCCTCTGATGACTTCAAGGCAGTAAGAGAGTTTTTTTTAGAATTAAAAGAAAGAGGGTTTGATGTTAGAATTATTACCAGAAGATTCGCTAAAGATTTTAAGGGTGCTGGAACCAAACAAGAGCAATTAGAGTATGAAAAAGTTTATGAAGTTGCTGACTTATTGGGATTGGATTATGATAAAGTTCACTTCACCAACCGTGCTTGGAAGTCAGACATGATTCACGAGCTTGGTATTCATTTATTGGTTGATGATGATGCTGAAGACTGCTTTAGAGTCCGTCAGCGTTTCTCAATATATAATGCAGTTTGCATTAAAAAAGAGGCAAACAATGACGTGACTTGGAGGTATGGGGCTGAGGCTATGCTTCGTTTTTACTTAAAAATATACAAAGATTGACATGAAAATAAATATAATGCCTCCTGAGATTAGAAGA
>TARA_R110000851_G_scaffold287513_3_pt1 | contig 22928 bp, 41 predicted proteins | sample TARA_R110000851 | Tara Oceans TARA_R110000851 (sample SAMEA4397627) | marine metagenome | biome: Polar Biome; feature: [DCM] deep chlorophyll maximum layer (ENVO:01000326); material: water (ENVO:00002006), including particulate matter (ENVO:01000060) such as... | depth 17 m
GACGCAATGGAACGTTGGAAAGTGCAACCGCAAAAAACGTATAAAGCGCAAGGGGGCGCAAAATAATGAGTGATACAAAATTTAACTATATGATGCTCGACCGTTTACGGACGGACGCGCAAGCCTACATCGACCACGGCGGGCGGTTATGGGGAATAGATCCAATAACACACGCAAATGAGATGGTTAAACGGTTTAGAGCCGTACCCGTTGCGCCCCAATGGTTCACATTAAAAGAATTAAAAGAAACATATTTTCAACTAACTAAAAAGGAATTAAAATCATGAGTATTATTAAAAACCGCGTTACGTGTATTAACAAAGTGCACGCATATTTAAATGAGGCCGTGCCAGTAATACAGGCCGATATTGAGGCCAACGGCTTGCAATGTAAAACCGATAATAGCTTATATAAGAAAAGCGAAGACCGTTTAAAAGCGATATTGCCAGATTTTGACGGCTTGCAAGTTTTCTTTAAAACGTCCGAGCACAGCAAAGACAGCTTACAGCTATTCGTCAAAGGTTCTTATGTTGCAAGCGAGCCAGATACCCAAGGATTTTCAACGTGGCAATATTATGAGCGGACTGTATATCTGCGCGCGGTTGAGTGGGTCGCGCAACCCCTGCATGACCTCAACAGCATGGAGGCGGAGCATAAACGCGCCAATAAAATGATGGTGCAAGCCCGCGATTTACAAAGTCAAGCCCGTGCAATCCACCACGTAACGAGCGGGAGATAAGGATAATGATTAACATCTTGGACATGATAGCGGACGAACCGCACGACAAAGGTTATTGCACGTTAGGCGTGGTATTATTCGCCAACAATACCCGCGCAGGGTTTAAAAAAGCCCCTGAAAACTGGACGCGCAAAGAAAAACTGGCCTATATAGAATACATACATGCCAACGGGGGGCGCGGGGATAAATGGAGCAATGAGGCCATGCTATCGCGGGGGTTATCATACGAAACAGCCAAGCTTGCACAACGCGAAGGCTTGAGACTATTTGAACAGCGCAAAGGAGGCGCAAAATAATGACACAAGAAAATAACTACACACCTGCGCCTTGGTACACTACTAATTCAAGTTGTAGCCAACCAACTAGAACAACCGTGATTGACGATAAAGGGTTGCAGGTTTGCGACTGCGCCCTTTCAATTTATAATGAGGGGCAAGCAGAGTCAAACGCAAATCTAATCGCCAACGCCCCTGAATTATTGGAGGCCTTGGAGGTTATGCTTGAAGAGTATCAAGATGACGATAATTGTAACACTAGCATGCTTCTAGCCATGAGTAATGCAACCAAAGTTATAGCAAGAGCGCGGGGGATATCATGACACATAATTATATGGAATTGCGGGAGAAGTGCAAGCGCATCGGCGCGAAGATATCCGCCACGCACAACCATTACAAAGGTGAAACGCCTATGACTGGGAACGTTATTTCCGACATTCAATGGAGTACATTTATACGCCCCGCAACGGCACGAATGGACGGGCGCGACAGTTTAAAGGACGGCGATTTAATGCGCTTTGACCTCAACAGCATGCCGAACTATGCGGGGGCGATTAAGGACGTTGCCCGCCGATACGCTGAGCACGGCGACGCGTCAACCATTGTTTATATCGTACGCCATTATTACGGCGACGGAGCGCGGGCGGTTATCGTTGGCGCGTGCATAACCGATACGGAGCATAAACTTCTATGGCGCTCGTATCCGCCAAGAGACCAACACGAAGAGATTTTAACCCAATTTATAGAGAGAGTTACATTATGACACAAGACACCGCCAGACAATTAGCAATTTTAACGAGCGGAGGCCTGCCAACGCGCCCCCTCATAACCCCAACCCCTTGGAGATAACGACATGACACAACTCGAGAAACTTCATAACGCAATCCCATGGCATGACATGCCGACACACCCCACAACGGGTGAGCGGGACTCACGTTATTCTTTACAAGTCACCTTTATGGGGCACCCTGAGCCGTCATATCTTGCGTCCTTTGCGGGCGAGACGATAGGCAACGCACAGACAACGGGCGAGGCGGTGCGGATTTGCATTGACCACCAACACAAGAGAGGTGCAAGCGCATGAGGAAGTATTTAATAACACCAACGATTGTGATTGTTTTTGCAACCATGGAGGCCGACGACTGCCCCAGTCTCTTAGACCATTTCGACAACATGGGTTTAAAGTGGCGTATTGAAGACGAAGTCCCTGTCAAGGGGTCAGACAACTTAGAAAAAATCGGGGAATGGCTTGACACATATTACCCACAAGAGGAGAAATAGAATGAAACATTATATAGGACAGATTGAGACGCGGAACGGTGATTACCAAGACACGTGCACGATACGGTTTGTCACAGATAAAGACCCTGAGGAATTTTTGGACACGATCGCCATGCGTTGGTATGACGACGAAAACGACGGTGCAGACAAGATAGACGATTGGTATTGGCACAACGGCGAAGTCGTCGTCCGTGGCGGTGCATGGGAGACCGTGGACGCCAAGACATACGAGGCCATGCCATATTTTTTAACTAAATTTAAAGATGGAGATACAAAATGACAACATTAACAAAAGACCGACGTAAAACAATTTTAGCCAACGTGATAACACACCGTTTCAAGGCGGATTTCCTCGAACTATATGCACGCCGTGCAGACTTGGCAAACCTAGTGTATGACAACCAATACACCGAGGCACAACACGAGTTGATTGCTAAGTGCCCAAACAACTGGCTAAGCGAACGAGCTTACACGAACGCTGTGTTTGGGGGGAGCGCGACGACCTTAGATTTCAATGGCCAGTCGCTCTTAGACGTCGAAAAGTGGGTGCGTCGTTTTAAAGAACTGATATACATACAGGTTGGGCAAGTTTATAAACGCGTCCCAAACTTGAATTATGCAACGTGCCAGACCTTCTCAACAGGTACTGAGGCAAGGGAGTTGTACGACGAGGTTTACGCCGAGGAAGCGACCCTCATGGAGACTTTCGGGAGCACGGTTGTTGAGGCAGAGGCGGTATTGGGTAGCGTAACGACGATTAAAAAGTTGTTAACGGCATGGCCTGAGATCGAGGATTTCATCCCTCAGAAGTTTATGACACTAAAAAACAATGAAGTGGCGCTCGTCTCAAGCAATCTTAACAACAAGTTAAACCTACCGAAAGAGGAGGTATGATGCGACGCCAATATGCAACCGAGTATAAAGGCAGGCTCTTACATAACATTAAACATAGAAAAGGACTTAGAAAAATGACAACAGTATTAAGCAAGCATGACAACCCAGTGGCTATCATCTCAGACGAACTGAGTGAGACGGAGGGATTTTGGGAGGCTATGGACGAATTGTTCGGAGCGCAGGGCGTGGACACTGAGCAGGATATTCAAACCTTTTACCGCGACATGGTGGACTTCGGCGAAGTGGCGCAAACGATTGACGATTGCCACGAGAACCACGGGCATGCCGTCATACGCGACGTCGCCGACGATAAGGCCATGATATTATACAGCCTTGACGACGGTGAGCCTCTGGGGGTAACTCTTGACGACGAGTATCTCGAGGGCAACTTAATAGCCATGATTGCCGAGGAGTACGCCGTCGATTGCATAGCCGTGGAGGTAACCAAAGCGGATGACAAATTGAGTGCATGGGCGAACGGCACGGCGGGGGTCAGAGCCCTATGCACGGCGGAAGTGGACGTGGACGACCCAGAAGACGACGGATATTGGCACGAGTTAAAATTAGAACGTACTTGGATACATCAAGGCGAAAACAAAGAAGGATTGAAATAATGTCAGATAGAATAGATTTTTATGAGGTGCGCGTCGGCTCAGACGACGACTATGACCACGTCTGCATGTGTAAGTGCGAAGACCAAGCCCAAAAAATAGTCGACAGGTTTACAGACGTCGACGAAACATTATGCGCGAGGTATTTCATAGAGCGTATCGAAATCGTGGCGGAAACAAACTTAACTTTAGGAGACTACTAATTATGAAAAAATACACAATATCACGGAACGCAACGACCGTTCGCACGATCGAAGTGTTCGCAGACAGCTTAGACGAGGCGATCATGGACGCCAGAGCTACCGACCCCTTCGAGTGGAGCGACGACGCAGAAGTTGGCGCTGAGTATAAATCCGAAAGTTCCAAGCCTCTAACGTACCGCATATTCGATAACATGGGACGCACCCAAGACCGCTACACATTGGTGCTACCCCAAGTTAACGAGCACATAACCATGAGTGCAGATGCGGGTGACGTTAACGGTGTTTTCCTCCGTGGCGACGGCCTCGAGCAACTACAAAACGTAGGCCGAGCAATCTCAATTGACGACGTGCCTGCTAAAGTGCGCGATATCGTTATGAAAGAGGTGGGTTTATGAGCATAGAGTATGGAGCGCGATTAAGCGAGAATGACCTGCTATCTATTGAACTGGGGCAGGGAGACAAAGACGAGAATATCCGCGCGCTACTCGACGAAGTGCGAGAGTGCCACGCGAGGATTGACGCAGACCAAGAGGAGTACGACGAGACGTGCAACCGCCTTGCGGACGCCAAGACGATATCTGAGGAGCTCGACAACATGCTCAAGCCGTCCACACCCGACAATCCGAACGGCGGGGAAGTGGAGCAGTTTTTGAATGACTTGGTAGTGTTCGGTTGGAATACTTTTGCCACGGAGGATGACCAACTCATCGCTTTGCGCGAAGCATTCGACGCGATGGCTGGCGACGACCTCACTTCATATGTGGCAGGTTTAGAGGAGATCGCAGACGACAATGTGGGCTTTCCTGTGCGGAGGTGGGGATGATGGGTAGACCCGACGGACAACAGGAGTTTATGGACAGGTACGGCAAGGTTGCCATTGATTTAGACGCAGTGTGGCAGGCAAGAGAGGTGCAACAGCAAAAATGCAACTCTCAGGCATACCGCAACGCAGAGCCAACGGCCATACCGCCCCGCCCAGCGCATGAGCTACCAGAATTTAACATACCGAAGAAAGAGAGATTAAAATGAGCGCATTAACACCAGAAGAACAGCTCGAAGACACGATTAATTACATCCGAGAGGCGCATGCCCGCGACGAGGCAATTATCGTGTTGACACACGACGGGGAGTACGTTACGCAACGGCATTTTAAAGCCAACCCTCCAATCGGTTGCGATATGCTACTGTCCGCGCTGGAAGTTAACCCCATCTATAAACAGTGCATTGGCATATATCGCGCCGAGAGCCTGTTCGATAGAGTTTTAAAAACCGAAGGGAGTGCGTGAGCTACCAGAATTTAACATACCGAAGAAAGTGAGACTAGGATGGAAGAAGATGAAGACAGGCAAAGACGGTTAAACCGCGAACGCCAACGGAGATACCGCGCCGAAAACGCGGAGAAAATCAAGGAACGCCAACGGAAAGCGTATAGAATCAAGAAAGCAATGGAAGGACTAGGACTATGACAGACGTAAACGAAACATTAAAAGAGCGAGGCTCTCGCTACGGCGATTACGTGGAGCAAACGAAGATCTCTCAACCGTTAAAGGAAACGATGCACAGTACGGACGGTTGGGCTCGGTTGAGTGTGGATAAGAAAGACTGTCTCGACATGATCGCAGTGAAAATTTCCCGCATCCTAAACGGAAACCCTGAGTACGCGGATAACTGGCATGATATCATCGGCTATACCACATTGGTTGAACAGAAACTCAGCCGCCTAGGGATGCCCGCCCTCGCCTCGCCTGCATACCTATCCGCGCAACAGCCTAGACAGCGACCATATGGAGAACCTGTGGAGATCCGCGTCGACCTACTTAGGAGAAAGGTCGCAGTGCTGTTGGGACATAAACCCGACCATTTCGGCGAGTTAAAACGGGGCGGAACGCAAGACAGTGCGCTGGCTCAGGTTTTGGTCGACTTTCTAAACTCAGGAGGTGGAGAGAGACTTTGAGCAAACGACCGCCACCCCCAGACAGCAAGTTTGAGCTCGTCGCCATGCAGATGGTATCAATCCGAACAAATACGGGAGGGTGCGTCTGCATAATGGGTAAAGATGGGGCAAACATGACCGAGCACAGCCTTGTTTTTATCGAGGCGTGGGTTAAGGAGCAACGATTGAAGCGTCAGCTCCAAGCCCTTGGAATTTAACAAAGGAGAATATAATGAAAATAACGAATGAACAGATTGAAAAGGCCTTGACACGTTTTCCACTCCACACACACGAGGATGATTTGGAGGTCATTAAGAAAGTCCTCGAAACGGTGAAGATGGACGCGTGGCAACGTCTTTCAGAGATAAACCCATTATTAAAGGAGGGGGAATGTGTAATAGAGCTTATGAAGTTCGATAAAAAGTTATCTGAAATTTACACGGCGTGGTGGATGGACGGCCTTAAATATTATCAGATGGACGAGACTGAATACTCGGCCAGTTGTTGGGTTCTTAATGATGACGCGTCCACTATGGATGAGGACGATGAGGACATGAGTAAATGGTTTTGGAGATTTCACACCCCACCAAAAGAAAGCGAGCAAAAAAATGAAAACACAAGACGAAAAAACACTTGAGGCTATGGCGGGGATTGGCGCGGATATTCAGCTACCCTCCCCATGCATTGCAAATAAAGACGGGACAATCGCCCAACAAAAAACGGTTATGGGTGATTTAGAGTTCCTATATCAAGAGCTACAAAAATACACGGGTGAGGACTGGGCAACCGCTAGCAAAGTAGAGCAGGCATACCAAAATATACGCGCAGACCTAAACACCAACGAGCGCGTGAAGGAATTGGAGGCGCAACTCAAAGTGGCAAAGGAGGGTTTGGAAGATGTAGTGAAAAATCTATACGCAACACAATATGCGGACGTTCTTAAAAACCAAGTTAATATAGCAAGGTATAAAGCCAAGAAAGCCCTGCAACAAATCAACGGAGGGCGGGAGTGATGATGTGGGGTAAACATAAAGAAAACGGAATATGGATTTCGACATATAAAAATGACTTTCGTTTTTTGCTCGGGAATGGACGCAAGATATATATAGCATTTTTTAAATTTAGAATGAGGATTGTTTAAAATGACACAACAAAATAAAACCGAATTGCAAGAGGCTTTGGAGGAAATGCAACACCACTTTGTACAAGGGAATTACCCCCCAAACAGTCACGAACACACTGTTTTCAAAGCCGCCCAAAAATACGCTGATTTACCAGAGAAGATTGAAGGGATGATACCTGCGCTATCTATTTTTGGTGAGAGTGTGAGTGAAATAAAGAATGATGAACGGATTGAAACACTCATCGACATCCTAAACCTATTGAAAGAGGAGGTGTGATTGTGAAATTATTTATAAGTTACAGTTTTAAAACAAAAGATAATGACACTGGATTTGGACAGTCTGTTTTTGACAATAGAAAACCGCCTAAAGATTACGATGAAGTGGAGGATATTTGCAAAAAATTAAAAACATTTGACGTTGAATTAAAAGAAGTCATCCTAATCAACTGGAAAGAGATTTAAAATGACACAAGAAAAACAAAATGATGCGATTGAGTGGTTGAGAAAATATTTGAACAATGAAACGTCAGGTTTAATTTTTAATTACCACCTTCAAACGATACTCACCGAACTAGAACGCTCACAACGGATGGAGGAGGCTTTGGAAAACACAAAAGGACAAATTCGTGATATTTTAATTCCAAGTATTAAAAAACTGGATACCGAAAACAACGGAGCCTATTTTGATTTTGCTATGAAAAGCATAGGTTTGATTAACGTTTGGGTAGAAAAATCCAGATCCGATGCCCCCATGTCAAATAAATCAGATAATCTTTACACGTCAGAAAAACATGTAAAAGAAAACGATAATTCTTTGCATGATGCCCCCGCGATTAAACCAACTAAATGCAAGGGTGTTTCTTGGTGCGGTGTGCGAAATGAATGGGTTTGCGATTGTCCACCCAAACCGCAATATGGGGGATGGTTGCCGATTGAGAGTGCGCCGAAGGATGGTACGGATATTATTGTTTTGTATAAGCATCATTACAGTGAACATGTTTGGAAAACTCATTGGGTTGATTTTGATATTGACCGAAATGAAGGTTGGCTTGATATAGACGATGATGATGAACTTTTGGGATGGATTCCTTTTTATGCTTTACCCGATATCGATTAAATAGGCTTTATCTCAACGACACTACCGAACGCTCCAGTACCCCCTGTGAGCGTTTCTTTTTGTGTCTCCACGTATTTCGCTACAGCCTCAGCACTGTCAAGCTGATTTAGCAGGGACGTCTTGGCTACGAACAACACGGGGCGATTACCGTCAGGCATTACCACGGAGGTCGTGCGTCCAGTCCCACGCCCAATATTCGGGTGCGGTACGTAGCCAAGACTGTTTAGAATTTCGCGGCGTCTCGGGTGCGTAATACGGTTTGCCATGCGGATGTCTTTAAGCATCCAATTAAGAGCCGTAGACGATATGAAACCGCCGCGGAAGCCTGCCTTACCTTCGTCGATACACTCCAAGATCTCCTGTTCAATACGACCCATTGAGTGAGCCGCGAACTGCCCGTACTGAGAGGAACGGGGCGCACGCACGCAACCGACCGCAGGGTTTAGTTCGTCTCGTATAGGCAAATTTTTGAGATAGTTGGTGATGTTGGAAAATCCAGCCACTTGGCCTTTATACGCCCCAGTCCCACGAGCCCAATCCCATAGATCGGAGAAAAACTCCCTCGTCAAGCCCGCTTGGTCTATTTGTTGCTTAGTCTGTGGCGTTGACATGATGGGAGCGAACCGTCGTTGGTCGTCGTTCAAGGCCAGTGCGTCCATGTAATTAGACGTAAAGATGAAATTAGCACGGTTGTCTGCCTCGAACTGGTCTTTACCCTTCGCCTGCACCTCAATCTTTTCGTTCGTAATCATAGGCTTTAAGATCTCCATGATCTCAAATTTGTTACCGACGCGGATCTCTTCGATACTGATAAACAGTTTGGCGAATATCCACGAGTTAAACTTCCCGCCGTTACCAGCCAGATCTTGCGCGTTTACTGTGTGCGTGTAGCGAGACCCCACAGCCTCCCCGATTGCGCGGATTATAAACGTTTTACCATTACCCTCAGGGCCCTGTAAAAGTGGCGCCCACTGGAACTTCCTTCCCGGATTTTGTACGACCGCGGCGAGGTACGACATGAGTATCTCACGATCCCCCTTATGTGCGTAATTCATCTCCATTAATTTTATAAACCGACTGACATCGCCTGCGGCGTTACCGACGGAGACTGGGCGGTAGATATTAACCAGCGTCTCGTCCCCATCTTCAACCAGCGCTAACGGCGGTAACTCGGGGCGGAAACAGGCTTTTGTCGCCGTTGGCGGACGCCACGTAGGGCACTCCGTGAAGGCTTCCCACGCATTGCGCGTTGTCCGACCGTCATCTATAGCGAACTTGTATCCCCCATATATCACTTTGAATTGTTCGGGTTTCAAACGCAGTCCCTCAGACGTTAATGCAACGTGGTCGTGTATAACGTACACACACCCTTTGAACACATCTGCGAACTCGTCAGCCCCGACCCAGCCGCCAGCTACCGCTCGGTCGATACCGCCCTTAGCCCCCGCCGAGGGGCTGGAGTACACCCGCGTTTGCTGGGCGCAAGCATTTAAAATCGTTCGTGTCAAATAGTCTTCTCTCAGCGTCCACTTATCGCGAACCAACTCAGAGAGCATCATAAGCTCCTGCATACGCTGGCAGTTTTTACCCGTCCAGTATGCGAGGCGTTGCGCCAAGGACATATCCGCGGAGCTACGGTCGTATGGATCTCCATGAGGCCACGACTTTGCCAGTTTGTCGGCGTCGGCAGTCCATAAATCCTCGAACGTTACCGCGGTGTCATTGAAATTGGAACCGAGAGGCTTGCTCGCGATCGCCAACTTAATCAGGGCGTCGTTATCTTCCGTACCACTCCACTCAGGAACGGGGAATGACGTCCAGTCTTGCGCCTGTTTCCCCCGCTCACGCGCCATATATGACGAGATGAAAGTATTCAATTGGGGGGTACAGTCCATCTCGGGGTCGCCTTGAGCGTTCTGCCCTAGTATTATGTACCGATCCGCATGATATAGCTCGATATTCAATTTCGTATTTTTACACTTATGTGGTGGGATGTTGGAGTACCGACCAAAAATGTGTATCCCCGTGCCAGACCACGAAACCTCGCTATAAGCCCCCTGGAATGCATAACAAATATCGTTAGCCAAGGTTGACCAGCTCGCACCGTCCGCGTTCAACGCTTTATCGATGTCAACACAAAAATACGGGTCGTCCTCAGATAGTACGAAAGCCACGAGATACCCCCGCTCCTGAGACTTAGCGACCGCGGTCGGGTAATCCATCCAGTGGGCGCTATCCATAGCGTTAATCACATTCCCTTGCGCGTTACAAGGGAGTTTTATCGGGTTATTTTTCTCGTCTTTAATAACTTTAGCGAGGATGAACTGGCGGGTTTCAAACATTTACGTATCTTTCTATCAATAATTCAGCGGCTTTAATCTTTTCACAGTCGTGCAGATCGTGGGGCAACGAGTAACGCAGCGCCATAGCTTGGGCGATGACGGAGTGCTCCAAGGTCTCACAGGCGTGGCGGATGATCTCGGACTGTAGCGTCTCGATGTTCTTGAAATGGTAGAACACCAATCCTTTACTACACCCGACCATCTCCGCGATGTCCTCGGGTCGCACGATATTAACGCCCTTAGAGCCAGCGACCTCCAGCCCGGCGTCCAACATTTGTTTATATTTTTTCACCATATCTGATCCATCCTGTTTACTATCCGAGCGTCTCCGCCCAGTGAAATTATGAGAGCCGCCCAAGCCATTTGAGCTTTTTCCCGTTTACTGTTTGTCGGCTTCCAGTTCGGGGATTTAACCTCATAACTGATAAACCGACCAAAGGTCTGTCCGACCATCGCGGGAGAGATAATTACGGGACGTATCCCTATTAAATCCCCGCTCTTAATAACTTCGTTCATCCCCTTGTTATCGTTAGCTAATCCGTACCTGAAAAAGTTCCCGTAACTATCTTGAGCCGCGCCGTTGTTGTTGCGCCAAAGGAGGCCTCCAGTCTCAACATACCCCATCCGTATCATGTTTTGTAGCCCACCCTCGTCCGTCGCAGGTTTACTAATATTTAAGTCTGGCGCGGAGGCCATGGTCAATCGGTCACACAGATCGGCCATAGCTTCATCGGATACGCCCCATTTTTTCTTCCAGTTTTCCAAGATCATATCGTACCCTTACTAATAATGCGTTGCCGTCAGTGGAGTTCAGTGTCTGCGCGGTTAACACGTCGACATCGAATGTGAGAAAGAACAGTTTTTGGATCTCACGTAATTTTTTACCCAAATGTTTATGATACCCAGCCCAGTCAGCCATCCTATCACGGAGCTCCTTCTGTGTCTTTACCGTTTCGTTATGCAGACGTAGCAAACGGAGGACGGCAGACTTGGGAATGTTGGCTGGAGTGTGGTACACACCGTCAACTTTTTTCGCGGCGGTCGTTTGTAATTGGCGTATCGCCTCCATATCCACGTGGTATAAATCCCCCTGGACTTCAATTGGCGCGGACGCTGGAGCGTTTGGCAAAGGTTCGTGTCCGCATACGGGACAAGCGGTTAGGTACGCGGGGTACGGTCGGACGCACCTCTCGTTTTTACAAATTTTTATTTTCTCTTCAGCCGTTCTCTCCGCGCGCTTTTTCTTAGGCGGGACGTCCAACGACCACGGCTTAGGCGCCGTCGGTAATAGGTGTTCTTGAAAGTTACCAACGTGATCGAGGATAAGCGCGGAGGGTTTATACGACGCGGCAATCGCCATGCGTCTCTGTTCGTCAGTGTCTAACGGCATGTGGGGTGCGTAGATCGGTCTCAACCCACGCCCTACGGTTTGAGAGTACAGCCCAAAACTCCCCGTCTTACGCCCCATGGAGATGACTTCCACATCAGGTACGTCAACCCCCTCCCCGAAGATATCCACGGATACCAATTGCGTCAACTCCCTGCGACGGAAACGTTCCATGATGGATATGCGAGATAGGAACGGGGTGTTGCTCGTAATAACCTCCGCGGAGACGCCAGCCATTTTATATTGCATTGCCGTTTCCTCAGCGTGTTCAATGTCTACGCAGAATGTCAACCCCAATTTTCCGTTAGCATGCTGAATATAGCTATTGACGATAGACCCAATGAGTTTGCGACTACTTTTTGTCTGCGTCTTCAACCACGTTCCGACGTATTCCCCGTTGGCGTTGCGGTGCCGATCCGCGTCGGATAGGTCTAAGTCGTCCACCTCAGGACACATGAATTGGTACGGTGAAAGGAAGCCTCGGTTTATTAGTTCGTCCCCGCTTGGGCCGAGAATAATCTTCGTGAAGATCCCATCATTGTGAGCCCCCAAACCCTTGCCGTCTCCGCGAATTGGTGTAGCAGTAACGCCCAGTCCTACAGCGTTCGGCAACATCGCCGCGGCACGACCCCATTTATTCTCGGCTAAGGTGTGATGCGCTTCGTCGATAACGAAATATCGGGTGCGGTTGAGGAAAGATGCCTTAGGACGCCGCACTAATGTGTCCACACTAGAGACGACGGTCGGGGCGGTCGGGTCGAAAAATGACTTACCAAATTTTATCCGTTGACCCTTTATGATTTCCGTTATAGTTTTGTCGGACGCCTGAATATTGTGGGGGATACCCAACGCGCACGCAGCGAGAGACATCTGTCCTACGAGCTCCGCGCGATGCGCCATTAGACAGGTAGGGATGTTTAACTCTTTAATGTGTGTTGTAAATGTGAAGGTCTTACCCGCTCCAGTAGGGAGGACTAAGAGACAATTCTGCCTAGGGTCGATTTGTTGACTTGCAGCTATTTGATAATCTCTTAACATTTTTATTTTTTATCCCTTGACAAATTATTATTCTCTGACTATACTACAGACTAACCAATTGGTCAAGAGTTAATTTAACCGAGGAGAAACAAAAATGAAATATTCAATATCAATAACAGACATGGACAAAGGCGATCTTACGAGCGTCATGGCGTCTTTAACGAACGCGGGTTTCGCCCCCACGCTAACGGGTAAGCCTACCACAGAAAAAGAGATTTGCGTCGCTGAGGCACTACCTACGGCATTGCCTGAGACCGTCGACCAGAGACGTTACGCCCCCGTAGAAGCTGACACATCACCTGCTTCTGGCGCAGGCTTTGGATCCACTCCGACCCCAGCTTTTGTAGCGCCCGCCCCCGTAACACCTGAGACTGTCGCAGAACCAACGCCCGTTGCTGAAGTCTCTGCCCAAGGCGAAGAGTTAGACGTCAAAGGTTTCCCATGGGATGAACGTATCCACGCAGGGACGCAGACTAAGATGAAAAACGGTGAGTGGAAGAAAAAACGGGGTGTAGAGGAGATTCTCGTACGTCAAGTCGAAGCTGAACTAGGCGGCACAGTCGTCCCAGCCTCAGCGCCTGTCGACATTACTCCAGTGCCTGCCGCACCGTCCGCGCATGTAGTGCCTGCCGCACCGTCCGCGCCTGTAGTGCCTGCCGCACCGTCCGCGGGTAAAAGTTACTCGCAATTGGTCGAGCTAATTAAAGATAAGATGGCTGTTAACATGGAAATCGGCGCTGGGATACAGGAAGCTGTAGCTAAGCAAGGATTGAACGGTGTGCCAGACCTACAAACGCAAGAGCCTGAAGTGATCGCTTCAGTATTTGCAGACATCGAGGCGCTATAATGTTGCATAAGCTGAAAGCATCTTCGGCCAACGTTTGGACTAAGTGCGCGGGGTCGGCCAAGCTGGCCCTAGAGCATGAAATCAAGACGGAAAGCGACGCTCGCAAAGAAGGTACTGCGGCGCACCACGTGATTGAATTAATCGCGTCGGGCGAAACACCCATCGTCGGAGCGCTCACCCCTAACGGATGGGCGATTGATGATGATATGATCGAAGGCGCTAAGATATTTCTCGAGGCGGTCGGGGCTAGGGCAACGCACGAAACTAAAGTGAACTGCGACCAAGTGATCGAGGGTTTGGTAGCGATACCCGACGCTTCTCGATACGAACGTGACGACGCAACAGTGTACTTGTGGGATTACAAGTATGGGAATGGATACGTCGGAGCTGAGGCCAACGCTCAGATGCTCGTGGAAGCTAGCGCGTTTTTAGATCACCAACCCGCCCGATTTGTAATGACTGTGGTACAGCCCCGTTGCTTTACCGCCGAACCAGTACGTAGTTGGGAGGTTTCCATCGAGGACTACACGAACATCTACCTCCCCATGCTGCAGGAAGCTGCTAAAGAAGCGCAGGTGGAAAACCCACTTGTGGAGACTGGCGAGCATTGCAATAAGTGCCCTGCGCGTCATGCGTGCCGAGTGCTACAGGCTGTGTCGGCGGTGGCGGTGGATGCCTCTATGTCTGCGTCAAGCCTCGGGTTGCAATCCAACCACCTTGGAACGGAACTGAGTATCCTTGAAGCAGCTTTGGATCGTATCGAAAGCCGTATCAAAGGGTTGCGAGAGCAGGCAACGAGTGAGATAGAGAACGGACGCCCGGTTTTGGGTTACGAGATCGCTCAAAAATATGGACGGAACACGTGGTGCGTGCCTAAAGAAAACGTTATCGCCCTCGGCGACATCGTTGGGATCGACCTCCGCAAACCGTCCGAACCGATTACCCCAGCGCAAGCTAAAAAAGCTGGGTTCGACGCAAAGACCTTGGAGACTATGGCTACAAAGCCGTTCCGAGGTTCCGCACTTAAAAAAGTTGATACGCAAAAAATGAAAGGAGTATTTTCAAAATGAACGAAAAACAAATTAACCAAGCCGCAATGTCGGCAGAGCACGCCGTGAGTAGGGCCGTGGATGAGTTCCGAGCGGAAAAACGTAAGGAAGAGAACGAGCGTAGACAAAACGATCGTGAGCAGGAGAAACAAACCGAGATGGTCATCGCGGTTACGACACTGTGTAAAAAGATCGATGACCTACAACGACAAATTACCGCGCTAACAACACCTAAGAAAGGGAAATAGCCATGACTGAAAGAAAAGAAAACGAATTTACGATCCCAGCAGGACGCCTCGTCCAAGGGAGTGTCTACAAAGGCAAGACTATCGACGACGACGGCAATCCGCTGGTATTTAAAACAGGCCAGAATGCGGGCCAACCACGCACCGAGTACTACTTCGCCGTGGCTATCCCTAAAGGCGCCGAACAGCATTGGGGGACGACTGCCTGGGGTCAAGCAATTTGGAACCGAGGCCACGCAGATATGGCTGCCGCCGCGGGTCGCCCAGACTTCGCATGGAAAGTTGTCGACGGTGACGACGCAACGCCAGATCAAAGTGGTCGCGCTCCGAACACTAAGCCGGGCTTCGCGGGTTGCTGGGTCGCTAAGTTCTCAGGATCGTTCCCTGCGTCAATATTTAACGCAGACGGTAGCGCACAGCTTACTGAGCCGGATGTGGTTCAAGCTGGCGATTATGTTCAAGTTTTTGCGGACGTGTCGGGGAATGGTTCACGCCAATCACCAGGCGTTTACTTGAACTATAAAGCTGTTGCCTTCGTGGGTTACAGCCAAGAGGGGCGTATCCAATACTCCATGGACGGTACGTCGATTGGCTTCGGTCAATCACCAGCTCCAGCAGGAGTATCAGCCACGCCAGTGGGAGACTTCGCAGCACCTGTTGCGCCTGCGACGCCAACTCCAGTGGGAAACGCTACCCCGCCCATGAGCCCTGCCGCTCCTGCGCCCGCGACGCCATCCGCCGCGCCAGTCCCTATGTCTGCGCCCGTTGCGGCAGCACCCGTTGCACCGATTGCACCAGCGCCCGCTCCTGAGGTACTTCAAGCCCCGACCGAGCCCGCTCTGACTGCGAAAGCGAACGGTGCGACGTACGGTCAAATGATCGCCGCTGGTTGGACTGACGCGCAGTTAACTGAACACGGATATATGTAAGGAGAGAATGAACATGTACGGTAGAGCACCCACCTACGGAGTTATTAACACAATTAATGACTTATTCCAGTCAACGATAATCGCTGACATGGACTTTGAAACGTACAGCTCTGCTGGCATGTTCTTCGACCCTATCCTCAGAAAATGGAAAGGACCGCAGCACGCCAGCCTTGGTAAAAAAGGGCTTGGGGTTGTTGGGACGCAAGTCTACGCGGAACACCCATCGACTGAGGTTCTTGTGCTCGCGTATGATTTAAAAGATGGGATTGGCCGTAGGCAATGGCAGCCGGGCGATCCCAACCCACAAGACTTGTTTACGCATATCTTCAACGGGAAGTTACTTGAAGCATGGAATGTTATGTTCGAGGAGCGGATCTGGAACGAGGTTTGCGTTAAGAAGTATGGTTGGCCGCCTCTGCCGACGGAGCTATTGCGATGCGCTATGGCTAAGGCGAGAGCGTATTGCTTTCCGGGTAAGCTATCCTTCGCGGGGCCCGCCGCGGGATTGCCTGAGGATAAACTGAAGCTGAAAGACGGGGCCCGTTTACTGACTAAATTTTCCGTACCGAGAACCCCGACTAAAAAAGATGGGTCGTTGAGAAACCTCATGTCTTTGGGAGACCCAGACAGTATCGCACTGTGTAAATATAACGACCAAGATATCGTGACGGAGCATGAGATGTCAATCCGCACCCCAGACCTCAATTCTTTTGAGTTGCAGTTCTGGCAGATCGACCAAGACAGCAATCGGTTGGGCGTCAAGTTAGATATGGAAGCCATCGATGCCGCATTAAAAATTCTTAATGTGGAATATGAAGCCGCGTCTAAGGAAATTTTTGAGATTACTAACGGGGAGGTCGAGACCTTCACCCAGAACGCTCGTATCGTAACGTGGTTGCAGTCTCAGGGCGTGCATACGTCCAGTGTCGACGCAGACCACATCGCGAGCATGCTAGCCATGGAAGAGTTGCCCCCGTTATGCCGACGCGTCCTCGAGCTCCGTAGCGCGTACGGGTCGGCTTCGGTTAAAAAACTCAAAGCCATGAAGGTTCAATCCAGCGCGGTGCACCGCGCCACGTCGATGTTCGTGTATCACGGCGCGAGAACTGGGCGTGACGCAGGCGCGGGGATACAACCACAGAATATGCCGAACAGTGGTCCCGATGTTTATCATTGCCCCAACCCGCTGTGTAACTCATACCAGACTATGGGCGCAATCTGCTCCTCTTGTGGCGAACAGTTGCGTGAAACGGATATTGAGGAGTGGAGCCCTCAAGCAGTAGAGCACGCGCTGTGGGCGCTTAAAAACGGGACGCTTAATAAGTGCTTCCCCAAGTTGACGGAGGTTTTAGCGGGGTGTTTACGCGGCTTGTTTATCGCAGACGAGGGGCACGACTTTATCGGTTCGGATTACAGCGCTATCGAAGCGGTTGTTGCGGCGTGCCTGACGGGTTGCCAATGGCGGATCGATACGTTCGCACGCAAAGATGACATTTACCTAGCGTCAATCTCAGCCATCACAGGCACGCCGATTGAGGAGTATAAAAAATATAAAGCTGAGACAGGCCAACACCACCCCGACCGTAAAAAAGGGAAAGTCGCAGAGCTGGCCTCCGGTTACGGCGGATGGATTGGGGCGTGGAAGCAGTTCGGAGCGGACGACTTCTTTGAAAGCGATAGTACAATGAAGGACGCAATTTTAGCATGGCGGAAAGCTTCCCCCGAGATCGTTGACGCGTGGGGAGGCCAGTCAAAAAATTGGAAACCTAAACGGTACGGTCTGGAGGGGGCTTTCCTCGACGCTATTGAGAACGAGGGGACGTACATCCAAACGTCCGTGGGAGCTCAGTACCTCTATTGGAAGGGTAATGTGTATTGTTTCCTACCCAGCGGTCGATATATCACATATCATAATGTCCGCACAATCGCCAGCGACCGCCGTAAAAACGAGCTAACGATCTGCTTCTGGGGGTATAACACCAACCCGAAGATGGGCGCGATGGGCTGGGTCGAGATGACCACATATGGTGGGAAGCTGTTCGAGAATATCGTCCAAGCCGTGGCCAGAGACCTGATGGCTTACGCCGCGGTCAACCTGCACAACCACGGATATAAAATTATGCTTAGAGTTCACGACGAATTGATTACTCAAGTCCCTGAGGGGACGGGTAGCGTCGAGCAAGTCGAGCAGATAGGTTCACAATTACCAGAGTTTGCGAAGGGTTGGCCTGTGCGCATGGCTGGAGGATGGAGAGGGAAGAGGTTTAGAAAATGATGGATGATTGGATATACGGAATTTATTACGCGGTCGCAAACAAGATCGACCAAGGCACGGCGATCTCGCTAAACCGTAAAGATATGCACGCGGTCGTCAGCAACCGAGACGTCGCGAGGGTTACGCGCTGGAGGTGGCACACTAACTACTCAGCGGGGGCTGACCGACTGTCAGGTAAGAAGCCCTACGTCAGGGCGACGGTCTGGGGCAAAAAGATCTACTTGCAAAATTTCATCGCAGGTAAAAAAGGGGGGTACCACGTCGATCATTTTAACCGCAATACCTTAGATAACCGCCGATGCAACCTACGGGTCATTCGCGCAGATAAAAACATGAAGAGGAAAAAAGTCAGATGTTAAGTAAAAGTAGTCAAAATTTGGTAGCTGGCATCGCGTGGTCGCAGTCCCGCGGCGTTCGTCTAAGGAGCGTCACGCTGAAAAATCGGGGAGACGCGGATCAAGTTGCCCGCGATTGGGTTGCGGCTAGCCTCGGGTTGGGAACGGCCTTCGATAGGAGGTTTGTAACTCACGAGCCTTTGGTAGCGGTGTTCGGAGACCCTACAAACTTCCTTTTCTCAATCCGCGGAGTTGAAGTTCGCTGGGCAGGCGAGTCATGAGAGGGAAGAACCGACTTACGTCGCGCTGCAACGGAGAGGTGTTGAACGGCACCGCCGAGCAGATTGCCGCGGCCTATGAGAACAAAGCGTCTATAGCGGAAAAATCCGGCGACCGCGTAGATACCGAAAACTTTAAGCAACACGCCGAGCATTGGAGAAGACATGGACAAGAATAAAATTACTGTGGACGGAGACGTCATAAAAATGGGCGGGAAGATCGTAGGGGTTGTGACCATAAACGACTGTCGACGCCGAAACGACTTTATAGCCACAATAGAACAGCGGGTTATCCAAACGCAACCGAGCATAACAGCGATGAATGATCTGCGTCGGGAAGCCTTCGACGAGGGGTTCGCGGCGGGGTTTGCAGAAGGATAATGCCCGTGCACCCGCTCTCACATACCGCGCAGTGGCGTTACGATAAGATGCGTGACGGCAAGGTGTTTCTTGTCTCCCCCGCAGGCGACGACTACGCTTTAATCCGGGGAAGCAGCGTGGAGATCCGAGTAGACCGAGCGTCGGCATTGGTCAAGAGCTTGAATAAACGGTAACTTGACTTGCCGATGACGCCCTGATAACATGGCGGTATGGAAAAGTCGGTTACAAAATTTGCAAGTCTGGGCGGGATGTTCATCTCTCCTTGGGGACATGAGTTTAAATCCAAAGAGGAAGTCGACGCCTTTAATCAGGGCATGGACCAAGTTATCGATAGCTCTGAGCTACAGAATGACTTCCTAAAAGAAAAAGCAGGCCGTATCGAACAAGTCGCGGCTGGTAAGAAACGTCCCGTATGATGTATAAGATTTTCTGTAACACAGTGTTCGCCGCGTATTGGACGTTAGTGGCCATCCTAATCTTTATCTAGGCGATACCCCAACGAGCTTTCATGTCATCCATTAACTGTTCTGGCGTAATGTGCATGCCGTCAAACGTCGCGTGCGATACCCAAAGTTCGCCGATATTCTGATGACCCCCACCCATGATTAGACGACCACGATCGATATATGTGTCGTTGACATCCATGTTTAACTCCAGCGCGTTAACGCCGTCATTTAGGTAATAATTCAAGAACCCGTTTTTAAATTCGGCGATAATGGCAATGCGCGTATTTCGGTAATCGTTCCCGCTCGGCCCCACAATTTCCGCACCCGTACTTCCTTCGCTACCGTACCAACGGTTTTGACCATTACTCTGTAAGAGTTTATTGACTGCGGTTTCTAGGTCGCTAGTTGAAGTTGTCCCGAAGGCAAAGGTGTCATAGTTATTAGCACCGTCCGGCGCAAGTAGGTCAAAAACCCCGTAAACCGTACAGTCCGCAGGAAGGTTTGAATTAGCTATTAACCGTTCCGCTCTTCGGTCAACAATAACACCACCACGACCATCAAAGGCTGTTGCGTCATAATCGGGATAGAAGGATGTTGAAACGACATCAAACGGCACACCATGCTTACCGTAAACCTTCGCAATTTCCGTACCGTTATTATATTCAATAGTAGCTATGTTTGGACGCATACCGACCTCAATATCCGGCACAGTTGCGGCGACATCCGCGAATACTGGAGGCGTAAACTCCTGCACCTGCCAGTTATCGACCTCAAATATACCTGTGCCAGCCACCCCAGCCCGTATCCCAAACTCAATATACGCCGTGAAACCTGTCGTATCCGCGGTTTGGAACAAGCTTTCTGTACGGGCTGTTTTAAAGTCCGCCCACGCTTCATGCGCCCAGTCATCTAATGACGACTCCTGCCTCAGGTCATACGACGAGGGCGTGACAGCACTACCGTTTCTGATAAGACGTAAATGGAAGTATTCCCACCCGTCCCAATCTGACAACTTAAAGCTCGATATAAATTCATATAGCTTCCCAGCATCACCCACAAAGGTATCCGCGCGAATGCGGAATGTGCTCGCTCCAGATACGGGGGTTATTTCACCACGTAAATGACCAAGATCCGTATCGACCGCCATGGTTGCCAAACCCGTCAGTATATCCATGTGATAACCATCCGGCATCGTGCCCGATACCTCCGCATCTTGTGAACCGCCACTACCAGACAATGCGGGGTTCGTACTTAATGCCGTTCCTACAATACCGCCATCCGCGAACGTAACAGCCTCTAAGACCGCGCGGGACACAGCATAGGCACCAACATTAGAGTAATGGATACCGTCAACTGTGTAATTAGTTAAAGGGCGTTTTGTAGTTAAGTCAGAGAAATATTTATTGGTGTCAATATTATTAGGGTAATTCGCGACAATCCACTCATTGACCTGCGCGTATAGGTCATTCACCGCGTTTGATGTTGATCCACCACGATAGGGGATTTGATAAACGACAACCCCTTTGTTCGCAATAGCGTTGGCCTTACTATATAATTCCGTTAATTTCGTCTTATATTCTTCAAAAGTTTTTGTGCTGTCGTTTGTCCCCGCATCAATAAAAATATAGTCAGGGTTAAGAGGGGTAACATCATGGTCAAAACGATTAAGCATGTCATCAATCGTATCGCCCCCATTACCAACATTGTAATATTCAAACGATTGATTTGTTGCCAGCCTAACATAATTCATTGCTCCTCTTGATCCATATCCAAGGATCGTTGCTCCCTCTGTATGGTCACGGAAACCGTTATCGGTTAACGATGTTCCAATTTCAACAACACGCGCACCGAGGAGTATTGAGACCCCGCCTCCGAGGAAGCTTCGTAACATGTTGGGATTGTAGGTTGCTGCCGCGGTGCTGGTACTCATTATTAATACAATACGAGAATATCAGTTGCGGTGGTGTCCGTCGCTTTAACTCGGCGTACGCGGATAGGCAAAATTTGCCCAGCGCCAACACCCTTAAAAACTACGGCGTTCCCTTGTGTGGTCACAACGCTTACGTCGCCAGCCCCGCCAACATACAGCAACCCGCCGTTGGGCAGCGGGTTCGCGTCGTGGGGCGTTACGACTTCAGCGTTATCTGGGTGGTTTAAATTCGCGGTGTTGGACATGTGAGTTCTCCCTATTTTTAGATATCATATAGTAGTTATCGGATCTTAGCTAGGTAATTCTGACAGCCTATGAACCGTTGTCGGACGTCTTCTGCGTCTTCTGCGAAGTTAATAATCCAATCTGCTCCAATTTGTCCCACGCCCTGTCCACGAAGCTCTCCGTCGGCGCTGGCTGCGTTACGAACGCTGGAGGGTTTAGTGATCGGGATATGGGTGTTGTCGAGCAGGCGGCGCATATCACGCAGCTTGCGGTCAGTAATAACTTTTGCATTTTCAAATTCACGGGATACCTCCTCAACCGTTTTCGCGTCTAATTTACAATCCGTCTCAGCCCGTTTCCAAGCGTCTCGGCTTATTTCCATGGCGTCCAGTTGCAAGTGGGTTATCCGCAACCAAGCGCTTAGTCCTAAAACGGCCAAGACCGACCCGATAATTGCCCACTCTCTAACCCCCATCTCAGTCAATTCCCTCCACACATAAACTGTGCTCGTCCTGCCTGCGGTTTTGGAGCCCCCTAACCATCAGACCCCCCGCGTAGCCGCAACCGTACCCCCGGCAACGGCCGCTAGAGTAGTCTTTCTTAATTAGCTGTTCGCAGGCTCCTTCGTAATCTCCTCGGTTCAAGACCCGTACAAGCGTTGATTTACTCGCCGCCCCTAGTCCTACGTTATAAGCCCATGAAGTTAATGACGCGTGATATTTTGCCGTCATAGGCACGGTCACAAGATCATCAACGCCCTCGGCAAATTCCAGGATGCGTTCTTGTGTTAAAGCAACGCATTCGCTATCGGTCATATGTTGACCTTTGCGGACGTTTTTTGTTTCACCCGAACAGATCGTCCACACGCCAACGATGTCTTGGTAGGCGCGGTTCTCTGTACCTTCCCACTTAACTATAAATGGGGTAGCGATAAGTGTCGCTACGAAACTACCGCCCAAACATATTTGTTTAATCTTGCTTGGCATCTTTATCCTTAAATGAAGCCACGACACGGCGGAATGTCAACACCAAAGTCATAACCATG
>TARA_R110000851_G_scaffold302971_1_pt1 | contig 22923 bp, 22 predicted proteins | sample TARA_R110000851 | Tara Oceans TARA_R110000851 (sample SAMEA4397627) | marine metagenome | biome: Polar Biome; feature: [DCM] deep chlorophyll maximum layer (ENVO:01000326); material: water (ENVO:00002006), including particulate matter (ENVO:01000060) such as... | depth 17 m
AGTACTGATAAAGAAAGCGGTATGGTTACCGTGTCGGTAGAGCATATATCGCCTTATGTTGCGCAGCAATGGGTTAGTTGGCTGATTGAAGATATAAATAAAAGCATGAAAGAACGAGATGTTTTAGAGGCAGTAAAAAGCACTGACTTTTTAACTCAGCAGCTAGAGCAAACTAAAATTGCTGATATACGTGCGGTACTTTACAAATTAGTTGAAGAGCAAACTAAAACAATTATGTTTGCTAAAGTACGCGACGAATATGTATTTAAAACGATTGATGCGGCATTAGTGCCAGAAGAAAAATTCAAGCCAAAACGCGCACTAATTGCAATACTTGGTACAATGCTAGGTGGTATGTTGAGTGTGATGCTTGTATTAGTTCGAAACTATATGAAATAGGTGGCCTATTGGGCACTTTTAAATAAAAGTACAAAAACAAGCAATTACAAGTAGTTAGTCTAAATAGACTGTCTCAATTTAGAAAAAAGTGTCTCAGTGGGTTGGAATAAAGCTGAGATACAAAATTGCTAAAATACAATTTCAAATATGTAATAAGCACTTAAAGTTGAACTGAATTTCAAGTGTTTAGTTAAGAATTAAGTCTCGGTAAAAATCAAACCAAGGATATTTAATGAACAAAATGTTGTCACTTATAGGCCGTAAAAAAGCATTGTTTACTCATGATATTAGTAAACATGAAGAGGAGCTTTGTAATGTTGTTTCAAGCTCTCGCTTTCTAGTTTTAGGTGGGGCAGGTTCTATTGGTCAAGCCGTTACAAAGGAAATTTTTAAGCGAAATCCTGCTAAGCTTCACGTTGTCGATATTAGTGAAAACAACATGGTTGAGTTGGTTCGTGATGTTCGTAGTTCGTTTGGTTATATAGAGGGCGACTTTCAAACTTTCGCGCTTGATATTGGCTCAGTTGAGTATGATGCATTTATAAAAGCTGATGGGCAATATGACTATGTATTGAATTTATCTGCGCTTAAGCATGTTCGTAGTGAAAAAGACCCATTTACCTTAATGCGTATGATTGACGTAAATGTTTTTAATACCGATAAAACGATTCAGCAATCCATTGATTGTGGCGCAAAAAAATACTTTTGTGTATCTACAGATAAAGCAGCTAACCCAGTTAATATGATGGGCGCTTCAAAGCGTATAATGGAAATGTTTTTAATGCGTAAAAGCGAAGAGATCGCTATTTCGACAGCTAGATTTGCAAACGTTGCTTTTTCAGATGGATCATTATTACATGGCTTTAACCAACGTATTCAAAAGCAACAACCAATTGTTGCTCCTAGTGATATAAAGCGCTATTTTGTCACTCCTCAGGAGTCTGGTGAATTATGTTTAATGTCGTGTATTTTTGGTGAAAATAGAGATATTTTCTTTCCAAAATTAAGTGAAGCTTTGCATTTAATCACTTTTGCAGATATTGCAGTAAAATACCTTCACGATCGTGGTTACGAACCTTTCTTATGTAAAACGGAAGACGAAGCACGTGAGCTAGTAAAAACTCTGCCAGCTCAAGGAAAGTGGCCGTGTTTATTTACTGAAAGTGACACTACAGGTGAAAAAGATTTCGAAGAGTTCTTTACCGATAGTGAAACATTAGACATGGAGCGTTTTGAAAATTTAGGCATAATCAAAAATGACGCAATTTTCGAGCAAGCATTATTATCTGAGTTTGAAGAAAAAATCACTCAAATGAAAGCTGATAAATCTTGGACAAAAGACGAAATTGTCTCACTTTTCTTTAAAATGCTTCCTGATTTTGGGCATAAAGAAACGGGCAAATACCTTGATGGTAAAATGTAATTAGGCAGATATATCATGACTAAACAGCTTGTTTCATTTGTAAAAGATCTCTACCAAACTAACGAGTTTATTCCTCTGCACGCACCCACTTTTTCAGGGAATGAACAACAATATGTATCCGAAACTATAAGCAGCACGTTTGTTTCAAGTGTTGGTAAGTTTGTAGATGACTTTGAAACACATATTGAAAATTACACCGACACCGCAAAAGCAGTGGCTACTGTAAATGGTACCGCCGCGTTGCATGCAGCACTCTATATGGCGGGAGTTAAAAATAACGATATTGTTATTACTCAAGCACTTACTTTTGTAGCAACCTGTAATGCTTTACATCACATGGGGGCTGAGCCTGCGTTTGTTGATGTATCACCTGTTAGCTTGGGTTTATGCCCTAAAGCATTGTCTGCATTTTTAGAGCAACATGCGGTATTAACCGAATCGGGGCCGATACATAAAAAAACAAAACAGCGCTTTCAGGCAGTAGTGCCAATGCATACATTTGGGCATCCTGTTGAGCTTGATGAACTAATTAGTGTGTGCAATGAGTGGCAGATTGCCTTAGTAGAAGATGCAGCAGAAAGCCTTGGCTCATTTTATAAAGGTAAGCATACAGGTACGTTAGGTGATTTTGGCGCAATTAGCTTTAATGGTAATAAAATTATTACCACCGGTGGTGGCGGCATGGTTTTATGCAAAACCTTAGCCTCGGGGCAGCATACAAAGCATCTAACCACTACAGCTAAGGTTCCTCATCCGTATGAATTTTTCCATGATGAAGCGGGCTTTAATTATCGTATGCCTAATCTAAATGCAGCACTTGGTTGTGCGCAAATGGAAAGCCTTGCCGCATTTATCGACAATAAACGTCACCTTGCCAGCCTATATTTAGACTTTTTTAAAGGCTCTGACTTTCAATTTGTAACTGAGCCTAGTTATGCAAAATCAAACTATTGGTTAAATGCAATTATTTGCCCAAACCCCAGTGAGCGAGAAAAGCTACTAAAGCAGACTAATGCTGATGGTGTAATGACTCGACCAATATGGCAATTAATGCATCGACTACCTATGTTCGAAAATGCAATGCGAGGCGATTTAACCCATTCAGAGTTTATTGAAGCTCACTTAGTTAACATACCAAGCTCTCCAGTTAAAAGTTTAGGCAAGTTATAATGACAAAGAAAATAGCTGTATTTACAGGGACTCGTGCAGAGTATGGACTGCTGTACTGGCTTATAAAAGATATTCAAAGTGATCCAGAACTTACATTACAGCTATTAGTTTCAGGCATGCATTTATCATCTGAGTTTGGTGAAACCTACAAACAAATAGAGCAAGATGGTTTTAGCATAGATGAAAAAATAGAAATTTTACTTTCATCAGATACTGCCGTCGGTACCGCTAAAAGTATGGGGCTTGGTGTGATTGGTTTTGCTGACGCGTTAAGCAGACTAAAGCCAGATGCGCTGGTCATTTTAGGTGACCGCTTTGAAGCACTTGCGGCCGCTCAAACCGCAATGATATTACGTATACCTATTTTGCACCTGCACGGAGGCGAAATCACCGAAGGGGCATATGATGACGCTATTCGGCATGCCATTACTAAGCTTAGCTATTTACACGGAACGTCCACTGAAGAATATCGCCAACGTGTTATCCAGTTAGGTGAGATGCCTGAGCGGGTTAAAAATATTGGTGCAATTGGCCTTGATTATTTATCACGTAGTGACTTTATGAGTGTTAATGAAATTGGCAACTCATTAAACTTTAATTTAAAGCAGCCTTACTTTCTTGTTACCTATCATCCAGTAACGTTAGGTGAAGAGCCACCGGAGCAAAGCTTTAGCGCATTACTCGATGCATTAGATGAGTTTAAAGATCATCAGGTTATTCTAACCTACCCCAATGCAGACGATGGTGGGCGACGTATAATTCCAATACTTGAAGATTATGCTAAACAGCACCCTAATAGAGTATGTGCAATACCGTCATTGGGACAAAAGCGCTATTTGAGCACGGTAAAAAATGCCGCTGTTGTTATTGGTAATTCATCGAGTGGTATCATTGAAGTCCCCGCATTTAACGTGCCGACAGTAAATATAGGTGTAAGACAAAAAGGCCGTTTAGCAGCTAAAAGTGTACTTAACTGTATAGCGACAAAAGCCGCTATATCAGCAGCAATAAAAGCGGCTGTTACAGGTAGATATAAAACTCCAGGCGAAACAATCATAAATCCATACGGCGCCGGCAATGCAAGTGCTCAAGCAATTCAAATGCTCAAATCTTTAGAGTTTGAGCCGAGCAAATCTTTTTACGATTTAAAGTGAGAACCTCTATGACATTAATTATAGCTGAAGCTGGTGTTAATCATAATGGCAGTGACGACTTAGCGTTTTCTCTTGTTGATGCTGCGCATCAAGCAGGAGCAAATATAGTTAAATTCCAAACATTTAAAGCTAAAAATTTAGTCACTGAAGATGCACAGCAAGCAGAGTATCAAGTCACTAATAGTGGTCAAAAAGAGTCTCAGTACTCAATGCTAAAGCGATTGGAATTGAGCTACGAAACGCACCATAAGTTAGTTAAATATTGTAATGACTTAGGTATTGAATTTTTATCTACCGCATTTGACTCAGAAAGCCTTTCATTTTTAGTTGATGATTTAGGAATAACGCGTCTAAAGCTGCCATCAGGTGAAATTACTAACGCGCCATTAGTACTTGAACACGCGAGAACAGGTTGCGATCTAATCGTATCAACAGGTATGGCAACTCTTTCTGAAATAGAGCAGGTATTATCAGTTATTGCTTTTGGTTATATAAACCCAGAAGGCAATCCAACAGAAGAAGCGTTACAAACAGCGTATTTTTCAGAGCAAGGTAAGCAATTATTAAAAGACAAAGTAACGCTTTTACATTGTACAACAGAATACCCAGCGCCATTTAATGATATAAATTTAAATGCCATGGATACAATGAAAGACGCGTTTAAGCTAGAAGTAGGTTACTCAGATCATAGCGCCGGAATAGTAGTGCCTATTGCTGCGGTAGCTAAAGGTGCAGTGTTAATTGAAAAACATTTTACAGTTGATAAAGGGTTGCCAGGGCCAGATCACAAAGCATCTCTTGATCCAATAGAATTAAAAGAAATGGTTGATGGCATTCGTATTGTAGAAAAAACATTAGGTGATGGTATTAAAGGGCCTCGGCCTTCTGAAGTTAAAAATAAAGCCGTTGCGCGAAAAAGTTTAGTTGCAGCTAAAGCTATTGCTGCTGGCGAATTGTTTACTACTAAAAATCTCGAGATTAAACGCCCAGGCAATGGTATCAATCCTATTAAGTATTGGCATTATTTAAATAAACCAAGCAATAAAAGCTATCAGCTAGGCGACTTAATTGATGAGTAAATCCGGTTATCTAATCATTGGTGGGGGCGGACACGCATCAGCTCTTGCTGAAATACTAGTTAAACAGAATAAGCTATTATTAGGTGTGGTTACTCCTTGTATTACAGCTGGACATACTATCTTTAATACTGTGCAACATTTCTTACACGACGATGATATATTAACATTTCCAGTTAATAGCGTGTTGCTAGTTAATGGTATTGGTGCAATGCCAAGACAAACCTTAAGACAAAAAATCCATAAACGCTTTACAGACTTAGGATATACATTTGCAACTGTAATTGCAGATTCAGCATTAATCTCAGACTTTGCAACGCTCGCTCAAGGTGTTCAAGTAATGAATAATGCGGTAATTAACATCGGTAGTGATATTGGAGAAAACACCATAATTAATACTTCTGCATCAGTTGACCATGATTGTTTCATAGGCGCTCATTGTCATCTCGCTCCGGGTACGACCCTAAGTGGCCAGGTAAACATTGAGAATAATGTTCATATTGCGACAGGCGCAAATATTACAAATAATGTCACTATTGGTGCTGAGAGTATTATTGGTGTTGGCGCTAATATTACAAAATCAGTATGCGCAAAATCAATAGCCTATGGCGTACGTTCAACTATTAAAGGACTAGATAAGTAATGACTATTAATTGGCAAAAAGTAGTAGTAGAACCGACTGCTTCAATTAAAGCTGTATTGAAAGTAATCGATAGAGAGGCATCTAGACTCGCTTTGGTTGTTGATGATAAAAAACTTGTAGGTATGGTAACTGATGGAGATGTACGTAGAGGGATTTTACAAGGTTTTGAGTTATCGTCGCCAATCAGTGCAATCATGAATGCTCACCCCGTTAGTGCGAATAAATCATTAGACAGTAATGAGTTAAAAGCACTAATGAAATCAAAAGAAATATTGTCTTTACCAATTACAGATGATGAGGGTGACTTAGTTGGATTAAAAACCTTTTATGAAACATCAGTCACAGAAAAAAGAGAAAATCCTATATTTATTATGGCAGGTGGTTTTGGTACTCGCTTAAAGCCATTAACAGATAACTGCCCCAAACCGATGCTTGAAGTGGGTGGTAAGCCCATGCTTGAAACATTAATTAATAACTTTAAAAGTCATGGTTTTTATAGGTTTTATATCTCTACTCATTATTTACCTGAAGTTATAATGGATTATTTTGGAGATGGTAGTGGTCTTGATGTTGAAATAACATATGTTCACGAAGAGCAACCATTAGGCACTGGCGGTGCTCTCTCCCTATTACCAAAGTCACTACCTAAGTCTCCATTAATTATGATAAATGGTGATATTTTAACAAAAGTTGATTTTAATAAGGTGCTCAACTTTCATATTAAGCATCAAAGTGATGCGACTATGTGTGTACGTGATTATGAAATAAAGATTCCTTTCGGTGTTATTGAGGGGGAAGGCCATGAAATTACAGCAATGGTAGAAAAGCCAACATATCGTTACTTTGTAAATGCTGGTATTTATGTGATTTCAAATGAAATAGTCAATTCACTCGCTAATAATGAACGTTTAGATATGCCGACTTTATTTGAAAGAAAAAAACAAGAAGGCCTTAAAACATTAAAGTTTCCTATTCATGAATATTGGTTAGATGTTGGCCGACATGATGACTTTGAAAAAGCACAAATAGATATTCAAGATTTAGGTTTTGATAAATGATGAGAGCAGCTGTTATTGGGCTAGGAAATATAGCTAAAAGGCATAGAGGAAACCTCAAGAAAATGTTTCCCAGAATAGAGATTATAGCGATGTCAGCTAGTGGGAGAATACCTAGCGAAAATATATGCAACTCGGATTTAGTGGCTCCAAATATACAGAGTATAATTGATTTTAATGTTGATATGGCGATTATTGCATCGCCGGCCTCACTTCACTCTTTACATGCGATTCCATTAATTGAAGCAGGAATTCCTGTTCTTATCGAAAAACCAGTTGCCACAAGTCTAGAAGATACAAAAGCAATTATAAAAGCTAAAAAACAGTATAAAGTTAATGTAGGTGTGGGCTATTGCTTAAAGTACCTGCCGTCAGCTTTGTTTGTTAGAGATTTTATAGAATCTGGATGTGGGGGTAAGATATTTAATGCTAACATCGAAATCGGTCAATACCTTCCTGATTGGCGTCCAAACACTGACTATAAACAAAGCGTATCGGCTAATAAAAGCTTGGGGGGAGGTGTGCTTTTTGAGTTGAGTCATGAGCTTGACTATGCGCAATGGTTATTTGGTAAAATATCTGTTGAGCATGCCTTGATACGTAATACTGGAGAGTTAGATATTGAAGTTGAAGATGTTGCTGATTTATTAGCCTCAACTGAGTCAGGCTGTGTAGTTAATTTTCATTTAGATTTCCTACAAAAACAAGCATCTCGCAAATGTAAAATTATTTTTAGCAAAGGTTCTTTAGTTTGGGATTTAATAAAGAATCAAGTGCTTTGGTTTGATGGAACTGGTGAAAGTGTACTCTATATTGATGAGTTATGGGATAAAAATAAAATGTATATTAATATGCTATCCGATTTTAGCAGTCAAGATAAAACAGATAGCTTTTCAAGCATCGAATCTTCTTTAAAAATTATAGAGCTAATCTTAGACATTAAAGTACGCTTTGATATGGAAAATATGATATGAAAAATTTTGCATTCATTTTTGCTAGAGGTGGATCAAAAGGCCTGCCAGGTAAAAATATCAAGCCACTATCTGGTAAACCGCTTATTGAATATTCAATAAGCGTAGCTAAAAGTTGCCCTTCTATAGATGAGGTGTTTGTTTCAACAGATGATCCTGCTATTGCTGAAGTATCTCGACGAGCAGGAGCCATTATTATTGATCGTCCTGTTGAGCTGGCTAGCGATACTAGCCCTGAATGGCTTTCATGGCGTCATGCTATAGAGTGGGCCGAAAGTCACTACGGAAAATTTCAATATTTTGTAAGTTTGCCTGCGACAAGCCCACTTCGTGATGTTTGTGATGTTGAAGGAGCAATTGCTAAATTAAAGGATAGTTTTGCAGATATCTGCATCTCAGTTACACCAGCATCCAGAAGCCCTTATTTTAATATGATAAAGATCTTAGGCGATGGAACATGTGATTTAGTTATTAAGCCTGATGGGGTATTAACTCGAAGGCAAGATGCCCCTGATGTTTTTGATATTACAACAGTTGTTTATGTTGCGACCCCACTATTTATCAAAAACAATGACAATTTATTTTCAGGCACAGTAACTAGTATTGTTGTTCCTAAACTAAGAGCTATTGATATAGATGATATTTATGATTTTAAATTAGCCGAAGCTCTCGTAAACGGAGGGAACGATGAATAGTTTGTTAGTTGGAGAACGTATTTTAGTTGTTGGTGCTGGAGGACTATTAGGGGCTAAGGTCACAAAGTGTGCGCTTGAACAAGGGGCTAAAGTTATCGCTGTAGATCTTTCTTTAGATAATTTACAAGCTAGATTATCCAAAGAAGGTATCGACTTAACTAGTTCAAATCTTGTTTGTTCTAGTTTAGATATTACTATTGAAGATGAAGTAATCAAATTTTTTGAAGATGGAATTAAAATCACAGGTGCTGTAAATTGTACTTACCCTCGTAATAAAGCTTATGGGACCCACTTTTATGATGTCAAAATGTCCGACTTTAATGAGAATCTATCGCTTCACCTTGGAAGTGCGTTTTTATTTACTCAGCAGTGTGCAAAGTACTTTAAATTAAATCAAAAGCCTTTTTCACTGGTAAATATATCGTCTATTTATGGCGTGATTGCACCGAAGTTCGAAATATATGATAATACTTCAATGTCAATGCCTGTAGAGTATGCAGCTATAAAATCTGCGATTCTTCACTTAAGTAAGTATGCTATTAAATATGTAAATAATAGCCTATTTAGAATAAACAGTGTTAGTCCTGGTGGTATTTTTGATAATCAACCGGAACCATTTTTGGACGCATATAAAGCGTTTACGAATGGAGAAGGTATGCTCGATGTAAATGATATCATTGGTACCATTATGTTTCTTTTATCACCTACATCAAAATTTGTTACGGGTCAAAATATCATCATAGATGATGGTTTTTCTTTATAAATATTAGGAGAGTTTCAATGAGTAAAAAAATTTTTTGGTGTAGTTCATGCCTGAATATGTCAACTAGACCAAGAATTGCGTTTGATGAAAATGGTCGATGTAACGCTTGTGTCTGGACAGAAGAAAAAAAAGAATTAGATTGGTCAGCACGCCAAGGCGAGCTATCTAAATTATTAGATAAATATCGTTCAAGTAATGGTAGTGGCTTTGATTGTGTAGTACCCGTAAGTGGTGGAAAAGATGGTTCATACGTAGCTTACACCTTAAAAAATAAATACGGAATGAATCCACTAGCTATTACTGTACGTCCAGCCCTCTCATTAGAATTAGGTGATGAAAACCTACAAAATTTTATTGAATCTGGCTTTAACCACATTCACATATCTCCTAACGCAAAAGTAATGCAAAAATTGAACAAACTTGGGTTCATTGAAAAGGGGTTTCCTTATTATGGTTGGTTAATCGCGATAAAAACTGCCGTAATTCAAACCGCAATGAATTTTAAGATCCCATTAATATTTTATGGAGAGGATGGAGAGGTTGAGTATGGTGGTTCAACAGAAAGTAAGCATAATCCATTATACAATATTGAATATATGAAACGGGTATACTTCGAGGGCGGCTATGACAAAGTCTTTGAAAAAGTGCTAGCGGATGAAGAGGTTAATAATGGTGACTTAGCTTTTTGGCAGTTCCCAACAGAAGAGCAAGTTTCGAGCAATGACTTAGCTTTCACTCATTGGTCTTATTATGAAGCTTGGGATTCATACAGGAACTATGTTGTGGCAAAAGATCATTGTGGATTGAAAGAAAAAGAAGAAGGTACTGCAGGAACATTTACCAATTTCTCACAAAATGATCAAGCGTTGTATTCATTACATGCTTACTTGATGTATCTAAAATTTGGTTTTGGTCGAGCAACTCAAGACGCTGGTATTGAAATCAGACGTGGAGCAATGACAAGAGAGCAAGCCCTTAATTTGGTAATGGCATATGATAATCAATATCCCCATGAGTTTTTAGATTTATATCTTGATTATTATGAAATGACTAAAGGTGAATTTGACGCGGTACTTGATAAATATGCTAATAAAGATCTATTTGAAAAAATAGATGGTTTATGGGAACCAAAGTTTACTATTGGTGAAGCCTTCGAAGTATGAAATTAGTTATAGTCGATTATGGTATGGGGAATATTACATCAATTATTAGTGCTCTAAATTTCTTAGGCGTAGATGATGTAGTTATTTCTAATAAATCAAATATTCTAAATGGTGCAGACAAATTGATACTTCCAGGCGTAGGTAACTACGCCACTGCAATAGCGAAAATAAGAAAGCTTAATTTAGATAAACATTTAGAAGAACTGGTCATTAACCAAAAAAAACCGATACTAGGTATATGCTTAGGTATGCAACTATTAGGTTGCTCTAGTACTGAAAGTGGTTTAAATAGCGGTTTGTCTTTGGTTAAAGGCGTTGTAGATAAATTTTGCAATAATGAGTTAAAAGTACCGCATGTTGGCTTTAATCAAGTATTACCATCTCAGCAAAGTAGGTTATATGCAGGAATAGAAGGTAACCCCGATTTCTATTTCACGCATAGTTTCAAAATGCTATCAGAATCAAGTATAGGCCAAAGCCTTTGTACCTATGGAGAGAGTTTCATCGCCAGCTTTGAGCTAGAGAATGTTGCTGGCGTTCAATTCCATCCTGAGCTAAGTCAAAAAAACGGTCTTCATTTAATTAAAAACTTTATAGAGCTATTTTAATGTTAAGAGACCGCCTTATATTCAGTCTTATTTATAACGCAGGGGCTTTTATGCAAAGCCGAAACTTTCGTCTACAAAGAGTCGGTGATATAAATTGGTTAGAACGTAACTATAAGTTTCAAAAAATTTCCTTTTCTCTTGATGAACTCATTGTTGTCGATGCAACTAAAAATAATAAGGACATAAAAAAGTTCTCAGAGGCGATACAGCGTTTAGTGAGCGATGTTTTTATTCCTGTAGCTGCAGGAGGTGGTATTCGCCAGATAGAAGATGCTGAATTATTATTTAATAGTGGTGCAGATAAAGTCATTTTAAATAGTGCACTATACGAGTCACCTGAGCTGGCAAAAAGTATTATTGAAAAATATGGCTCGCAAAGTCTTGTCGCTAGCGTGGATTATAAATTAGTTAATGATGTACCGGTTGTTTATATAAAAGATGGTTCGGTACCTATTGCAGTATCGTTAGATGAGTATCTAATTTTCTTACAACAGTTAGGTGTTGGCGAAATACTTCTGAATTCAATACAGCAAGATGGTACAGGTTTTGGGTATGATATATCCACAATACAGAAATATAGTCAATCTATATCAGTTCCATTGTTGGTTATGGGCGGTGCAGGTAATGAACAGCATTTACTTGAAGGGTTAAGACAGGACGGTGTTTCTGCTGTTGTAACGGCCAATTTATTTAACTTTATTGGAAATGGATTACCAAATGCGAGAAAATATATGTTAGAAAATAATGCAAATTTGGCGAGGTGGTAATGTGTTAATCAAAGAAATATATAATAAATATTTATTTTGTAAAAATACTGATCGCCTTGGTCCAGATATGCCATTCACACACTGGAAATTACACTTTAAATCTTTAATGATTAAATTATGTAAGAGCAAGTTTAAAAGTTTTTCTGATACTGCTGATTTTCGTGCAGGAGCATACGCCGTCCACTGTTCCAATATTTCTTTAGGTGCAAATGTTGTTGTTAGGCCAAGCACAATGATTTTTGCTGATGAGTATGCTGAAGTCGTAATTGAAGATAATGTAATGATGGGAGCAGGAGTGCATTTTTATGTAAATAACCATAGATTTGATCGTACTGATATACCATTAATTGAGCAAGGTTATTATCCTTCTGAAAGCATTGTAGTTAAAAAAGGCGCTTGGATTGGTGCAAATGCAATTATTCTACCTGGTGTGATGCTTGGTGAAAACTCTGTTGTTGGAGCTGGTAGTATTGTGACTAAGTCTATTCCTGCTAATAGTGTTGCCGTAGGTTCTCCAGCTAAAGTGATAAAGAAACTATTATGAGTGATAGTTTAAATAGAAGGTATGCAATAAAGTTATTAGCAAATATTGTGACAGGAATTATAAATGGACTCTTAGTTGCTATTGTACCTAAAGCATTAGGACCTGCTGCTTATGGGTATTTTACTTTCTTACAACAGTTTTATAGCCAATTGATTTCTTTTATTGATACTAGTACATCAACTAGTTTTTTTACAAAACTATCAGCAAGGAATAGCAGGAAAGAACTGATAAAGTTTTATACACTTTTTTCTATTCTATTATTGCTAGTATTATTACTTTCTGTATTTTTAGTGAAACAGCTAGGGTATTCGGCTTTTTTTTTGACAGATATACCAGATGAGTATATTTATTTAGGACTTTGGTTTGGCTTTTTAACTTGGTTTACTCAAATATTTATAAAAATATCTGATGCTTATGCTATAACTGTGTCTGTAGAGATCATAAAAATAATCCATAAATTATTAATGCTGGGTGTTTTACTTTATATTGTTAATCACCTCACATTTGATTTATCTTTGTATTATTACTTTCACTTTTTATCTATGGTTTCGTTTATCTTTGTTTTAATTTTTTTATTTAATAATAAAGGAATTATTAGTGCTGCTGTTTTGTCTGTAAAAGTTGATTATAAGAGAATCTGCTTTGAATTCTATAAATTTTGCTCACCCTTATTTTTATTTAATTGCATTGCCATTAGCATTGGCATTTTTGATGTTTGGTTGTTGCAAAATACAAGTGGCTCAATTGAAACCGGCTTTTATGGATTAGCGTATTCAATTGCAGCAATGTGTTTTTTATTCACTGCTGCAATGACACCTGTTATTAGTCGAGAGTTTTCAAAATCATTTGCTGAAAATGATTTAGTTGAGATAAGTAAATTATTTAAACGCTATGTGCCTATGTTGTATGTGATAGCTACATATTTTAGTGTTTTTATTGCTTTTGAAGCAGATAACTTGTTAAGTATTTTTGCTGACGAACGATTTGAAAATGCTTATTTTGCATTAGTGATTTTTGCATTTTATCCTCTTCATCAAACTTATGGGCAAATTAATGCCTCGTTATTTTTTGCTTCAGATGAGACGGTTAAGTATAGGAATATTGGTCTATTCTGTTCTCTAGTAGGACTAATTTTTAGTTATTTTTTTATATATAAATATGAGTATGGCGCTGCAGGTTTTGCTATGAAAATGGTATTAATTCAATTGTTAAGTGTAAATATTCAACTATATTTCAACGTTAAGTTTTTAAAATTAAAATTATCAGATTTTATGTGCCATCAAATTTATAGCGTAGTAATATTTTCAATTATTGCTTACATTACTAAAGTTTCTATGTTCCAAAATGTAATATATGACTTTATTCTATCTGGAATAATTTACACGTTGGTGTTTTTAGTGTTTTTATTTTTATATCCACATGTGTTTGGCTTTAAAAAAGAAGATATAATTTACATAAAAAGTCTTGTGAAATTTTAACCCGAATATTTTAATGCAATGGTGGTATAGGTATATGCAGCTTTGGTTCGTAAGTGTAAACCGCGTAAGCGATAACGATTTTGTAAGGTATGGTTTGCATGAACTTTTGAGTTTGGGAGTTAAAGTAAATGTTGTTGATGTTTCTGATCTTATGTGGAATCTTCAAGAAGATAAGTTATGTAATTATATTTCATTTGATGTTGAATACTGTAGGTATTTACCAGAGTTTAAGAAAATAGTATTGTCAATGGGAAATGATGACGTTGTCCTTTGTGGAGGGGTGCTCTCACCTAAGTTGCACAACATCTTATCTACTAGGTGCAAGTTTGTAGGTTTACAAACATTAGGAGCTATACCTAGACAGGAAGCGGTATCTAGTAGACTTACTAATATTGTAAAAAAATTACGAAATAAAAAAATTGTCACTATATTAGTAAATAAAATATATAGTTATTTTGTTTTCAAAAAACACCCATTTTATTTTGTTCAGCGAGCAGGGTATATGTCCTCAGGTTCTTATTCGGGAGTAACCAGTCAGACAGAAATAGTAGAAAGCCAATGCTACGATATTTATCAAACACTTTATCAAAAAAAAATCACTTCAATAGTTGATGAAAGGCAAAACTATTTTCTTTGGATTGACCAAGCTATTCCCTATCATACAGATACACTAAAGTGTAATGGTGATATAAGTGAATTCGCAGTTGAATATTTTAATCGAATTCAATCTCTTCTTGCACGTTGTAAACTTGAACATAATTGCCAGGTGATTGTTTCATTGCACCCTCGAATGATTAATGATCCGCGTTATATTGATATTTGGAGTGGTTGGGAAACTATTACATCAAATACCAATGGTTACATTGAAAAAGCTAAATTCTGTTTATCTCATAACAGTACAGCAATCCATGCTGTTGCTTATTATAATAAGCCCTTGATTATTGTTAAGGATATTTTATTAACAGAACAAGGGTATGATAACGGTATAACAGATTCTTTTGCTAATGAATTAGGATGTAATATTATTGAAAGCGATGAATTAGAGTCTGTTCAAAATTTTAACTTACATATTAACAGTGAAAAATACGCAAAATATATTAATAGGTATGTATCAAACATATCTAGTTCAAATGCTGAAAATGCTAATGCTATATATAACTTATTAATAAAAATCAAAGCTAAAGTTGATAAATAAAAATTAATATTAAACGGAGAAAGAAGTGAAGTTATTATTGTTCTGTGAGAACTATCGAAAAGGAGGCCTAGATACTTTCTTAATTAATTTAATAAATAACTGGCCTGAAGATGATATTTATCTGATGATTAATAAAACTCATGATGGTATCAGTGAATTACAGAAAAGACTCGTTCTCCCTAATAATATAATTGAAACGCAACTGTTTTCTAGGCATAACTTCACTGAGAAAAAGGCTTGTAATCGATTGCAAAGATTAATGAATTTAGTGAAAAAAGCATTTTTATTAATAATTTCATACCCAATATTATTTTTTCAATTAGTAAATTTATTTTCAAAATATAAATTTATAGATGATTTAATTATTGTTAATGGAGGCTACCCCGGTGGTGAAAGCTGTAATGTAGCGAGTTTTTCATGGTATGTAGTCAAAGGTAAGCGAAGTTGGTATAATTTTCATAATAATGCTTTGCCTTATTCTGTCATTTTAAAACCATTTCAGTTCCTTTTTGATTATTTACTCTCTAAAACTGTTATGTCATTTGTATCCGTTTCTAAAAGTTGTAGGGATTCAATGAAAAAGCGTTCAGGGATTGATACGGCTAAGCTAGATTATATATATAATGGAATTAGTTCTCCCTTGGTTGGTGATATTGATGAAGTTAAAAATAATGGCTCAACTAGAAAGCGTATTATCATGCTTAGTACTTTTGAGGAGCGTAAAGGCCACGAGTTTATCTTTGCAGCCATGAGGTTGCTACCACAATATGATTTGTTGGTTTGTGGGGAAGGTGATATTACTGAAACCTCTAGGATAAAACATCTAAGCTCGGGTCTTGATAATATATTCTTACTGGGGTACAGGACTGATAGTGTTAATATCATAGCCACTTCAGATTTATTAGTAGTACCGTCTAAAGAGAATGAATCATTCGGCTTGACTATTATTGAAGCTATGGGGCTAAATACTGCAGTTATAGCAACTAATGTTGGTGGGATGAAAGAGGTGATAGAACATGGTGTTGACGGTTTACTTGTTGATTATGGTGATGTAGAACAATTGAAGTTACACATAATAAATATAATGGAGGATGATGTTTTTAGAACTAAATTAATTAAAAATGCCAATCAGAGTTTTAATTGTAAATACAGCGCTGATGTTATGTCAAGAAATTATCGTAAATTGTTAAATACGGCAAGGTGAATATGAAAGTATTATTATTAGCAGGTGGTTTTGGGACGCGTTTAAGTGAAGAAACAGGTTTGCGTCCTAAACCGATGGTTGAAATTGGTGGAAAGCCAATACTTTGGCATATTATGAAAATGTATTCTCAGCATGGATATAATGATTTCGTAATTTTACTTGGTTATAAAGGTTATTTTATCAAAGAATATTTTGCGAATTACTTTTTGCACCAAAGTGATGTAACGATTGATTTATCAACCAATGAAATGAAAATCCATAAGAATACATCAGAGCCTTGGACTGTTACTTTGCTTGATACAGGTCTTCATACGATGACTGGTGGGCGTGTAAAACGAGCACAAGAGATTATTGGCAATGAACCGTTTATGCTTACTTATGGTGATGGTGTTTCCGATGTAAATATCAAGGAAGTTGTTGAATACCATCAATCTCACGGTAAAGCCATAACTATGACTTCAGTACAACCAGAAGGTCGCTTTGGTGCACTTGAAATAAGTGGCGATAAAGTAACTAACTTTCTAGAGAAACCTAAAGGTGATGGTTCATGGATTAATGGTGGTTTTTTTGTTTGTCAGCCTAAAGTTTTTGACTATATAAAAGAAGGTGACTCTACGGTTTTTGAGCAATTACCTCTGCAAAATTTAGCTAATGATGGTGAGTTGATGTCTTATAAACACCATGGTTTCTGGAAATGCATGGATTCATTGAATGATAAACATAAGCTAAATGAAATGTTAGAGTCTGGTAACGCAAAATGGAAAAGTTGGGATTAATATGTTTGCAAATGTATATAAAGGTAAGAAGGTTTTAGTCACAGGGCATACAGGCTTTAAAGGTACATGGCTTACTACATGGTTGTTAGAGCTTGGCGCTGAAGTTTGTGGTATTTCAAAAGATATACCTACACAACCATCAATGTTTGAAGAGCTGCAGTTGGAAGATAAAATAGAGCACCATTTTGCTGATGTCAGAGATTTACCTAAAATTAAGAGTATTATTGAGCAATTTGAGCCTGATTTTTTATTTCATTTAGCCGCCCAACCAATAGTATCGCTCTCTTATAGCGATCCACTTGATACTATTTCATCTAATGTTATGGGAACAGCAAATATATTAGATATACTTCGAACATTCAAACATAAGTGTAATGCCGTTATTATAACAAGTGATAAATGTTATGAAAATGTTGAGTGGGTATGGGGTTATAAAGAAACTGATGCTGTTGGTGGTCGAGATATATATAGTGGCTCTAAAGGAGCTGCAGAAGTTATATTTCATGCCTATCAGCAAAGTTTTTTTGCTAGCTCGGATGGAAATGTAAAGCTTGCCACAGGTAGAGCAGGTAATGTTATTGGTGGTGGTGATTGGGCTGCGGACCGAATTGTAGCTGATTGTATGCGCGCATGGAGTGAATCAAGTTGTGTAGAAATCCGTTGTCCAGAGGCAACAAGGCCTTGGCAACATGTACTTGAACCGCTTAGTGGTTATTTAGCCTTAGGTCAAGGCTTGGTCGAGAATGCCAATAATCATGGTGAACAATATAACTTCGGCCCGCGATCGGAACAAAACCATACGGTAAAAGACTTACTTTCTGATTTGAGTCAATATTGGCCATTTAAAAGTGCTGATGAGGCTTATCGTGTAATAGACAATATTCCATTTCATGAAGCAGGCTTATTGAAATTAAATTGTGATAAAGCACTATTTAATTTGAAATGGGAAGCAAATTTAAATTACAAAGAATGTATCAAATTTGTAAGTGAATGGTACTTTGCCTTTTATCAAAATAACAACAATATGATGGAATTAACACGTAAGCAGATTTTAGATTATGAAGAAAAAGCTATTGAAAAAGAATTAGTTTGGTGTAAATAATGATTGAAGGTGTAATAGTCACTCCCCTCAAGCGCATTTTTAATGAGAAAGGCGATATCCTTCATGCATTGAAATGCTCAGAAGAAAGTTTTAGCCAATTTGGTGAAGCATATTTCTCAACCGTGGGTATGAGTGATATCAAAGGTTGGAAAAAACACTCCGAAATGACTTTAAATCTTATTGTACCATCTGGTTGTATCAAGTTTGTCATGTTTGATGATAGGGAAGAATCCTTATCTCAAGGTCGATTTCAGGAGGTAATTATTACTCCTGACAACTATGTGCGATTGACAGTTCCTCCCAAATTATGGATGGCATTTCAAGGCGTGGGAGATGGAATTAATATGCTATTAAATATTGCAAGCATAGAACATGATCCAACTGAGAGTGTTAATGTTGCACTTGAGCACTTTGATTATAGCTGGGGATAGTCTTGAACTTATTAATAACTGGTGGGCTTGGCAATTTAGGACTTTGGTTGACACATTATTTTCTTGATAGGGGAGAATATGTAACCGTTATAGGGCGCACTGAAAAAGTCATCATTAATAATGATAATTATAAATTTATAGCGTGTGATATAACTAAGCAAGATGATTTAGAACTCGCAATAACGAAGCACTATGATTTTTGCATTCATACTGCAAGCTATAATGAGCACTTTCAAGCGGGTTATAAAGCTAGAGCATTATCTATTAATGCATTAGGCACAGACAACTTGTGTGAGGCACTATTAAAGCATGGGGTAGATAAACTAATTTACCTTAGTACTTTTCATGTTTATGGCGCATCGGGTGGCATAATATCTGAGCTGAATGCTATTTCACCAGTCAACGACTATGGTCTAACTCATTATTTCGCCGAAAAATATATAGAGAAGCACGCCAAAACTAATGGCCTTAATTTCTGTACGTTAAGGCTAACTAATAGCTACGGGTGTCCTAGAAGCATTGATACCGATAAATGGTATTTAGTTTTAAATGATCTTTGCAAAAATGCTTATGAAAATAAAAAAATAGTTTTAAATTCTAATGGCCGAGGTTCTCGAGATTTTATCTGGATGGGGGACGTTGTCAAAACAATATCTGCCGTGATGAATGAAGAACAATGTTCTAACACTTTTTATAATTTATCATCAGGTAAGTCATTGTCAATACTTGATATTGCTACATTTGTTAAGCAAGCGTATAACGAAAGTTTTAGTCAAGATTTACCAATAGAAGTTAATGCATCAGATAAAACTGAATTTTCAGAGTTAATTGTAGAAAATAAAAAGTTATTAGATGTAATTAACATTGAATTTCATGAAAATATTTTGCTAGAAGCAAAAAATATCTTCAAACTATTAGAAAGTAAGTAATAATCATGAAAATAGAGCCTTTAATCAGTGTCATAATACCTTTGTATAATGCAGAAAATTATATACTTGAAACGCTTGAGTCTGTAAAAAGTCAAACCTATCAGAACATTGAGTTAATTATTGTTGATAATGCCTCGACAGATAATAGTTTACTCTTAGTTAGGGAGTTTATAAATTCTCTCTCTCATATCAATGTTAAGGTAATAGAATGTGAAGTTAACTCTGGTGGCCCAGCTAAGCCTCGTAACCTAGGAATAGATTTGGCTGAAGGAGAATATCTTGCTTTCTTAGATTCAGATGATGTTTGGCATAAGGAAAAACTAGAAAGACAAATGTTATTAATGCTCGATAATGGTTTAAATTTCACATCTACTAGTAGCTTTCTTATTGATGAGAATAGTTTTTCTATAACTAATAACAAAAGAGTTGTAACAGGTAAAATAAAAAAATATGGTATTAAAAGTTTACTCTTTTCTAATACTATAATTACATCTTCTGTAATCGTTAAAACTAAATTTATGGATAAGCTCCGTTTTGATGAGTCTATAAATATGGTTACAACTGAAGATTATTTCTTATGGTTAAGATTAATGAACCTTTCAGAGTGTCAATTTACACAACTATTAGACACACTTGTAGATTATAGAGTATTGCCAAGTTCATTAGGTAGTAAATCTGGCAAATTGGCTTTTGCGACTAAAGGCGTTTTTGCCTCTACTCAATTTATTATCGAAAGTAAGCAGCCTACCTATTTGCCTTTAATTTTAATATCTAATGTTTTGAGATTAACAAAACTTTTTTTAACAAGAAAATATAAATAAGTATTATATCGAATGATATCAGTTTTTTATGATAATAGATGTAATGTTAAGCATTACAGTTTATGTGTAATAGGTCTAAATACATGAATATATTAGTTACGGGTGCGACTGGTTATATAGGGAAAAAGTTATCGAGAGAGTTAGTTCGTATAGGGCACTCAGTGACAGCAATTACACGAAATGCGGATAAATTAGATGATTTTGATTTTCCTATCTCAATTATTAATATTGACTTAGTTAATAGCAATTTATCTGACTTAGATTTAAGTAAGTTTGATGTTATTTATAATTGCGCAGGAGAGCTGAAGAATGAGTCTTTAATGGAGGAGTTGCATATTAATGCTACTATGAAGTTACTCAAGTGTATTTCAAATAGCAGTACACGTTGGGTTCAGTTGAGTAGTGTTGGAGTCTATGGTAAAAACATATCTGGGATTATAGATGAAAACTCTATATTTTCACCAATTGGTCGTTATGAGGTTACAAAAACAGAAGCGGAAATTAGAATTAAAGAGTACTGTTTAAATAATGATATCCCATTTTCAATTTTGAGGCCATCCAATGTTTTTTCAAGTGATATGCCTAATAACTCTTTACGTCAATTGATCAATTTTATAAAGCGAGGGTTATTCTTTTATATGAAAGATCCTACTAAAGTAATGACTAATTATGTGCATGTAGATGACGTAGTTTATGCTTTAATATTGTGTGGAATCGACGACAAAGCAATCAATAATGATTATATTGTATCTGACTATTTAACCCAGAAGGAGTTTGTTAGTATTGTCTGTACAACACTAGGGAAAACTACACCAAAATTATTCATCCCACATGTTATTATGAATTTTCTTACTGTTATTATGGCTTATGTTCCTGGCCTACCCAATTTAACTTCTAGGGTGGATGCTTTATCCACCGAAGTTGTTTATTCTACAGCGAAAATTGAAAAGGATTTGGGTTATAAAAAGACAACTCCACTCAGGCAGGCTCTTGTGGAGTTTTCTCTTAAAATAAATAAAAACAACTCAATCTAAGAATAATTAATTCTTCTTAGATTGAGTTGTAAAGTAGGTTATGTTAATAACATTTAAGCTTCTGCCTTTGCTGGCCTTTTAGATACTTTATTTAATTTCGACCTTTATAGTAAATATACGTTTTTTGATTGACGTCATAGCCCTTACTACAATTCGGTTTTATCTGGTTTTATAATTTTAAAAATCAGGAAAAATTTATCTAAATATAGAGCGTTTCATAATCTTATTGATCTACTACGCTATTTGAAATTAGATGATTTTTAAAGTATTAACAGTTTAAGTAGGTATATAATGTTATTTTCAGTTGAATATTTAAATAAAAAAAAATCAATATCAAAAAGTGCAATTCTAATTACCGGCCTAATTTTTTTATATGCACTTTTATCAGACCCATTTATTTTCTTTATTTTTGTACCTTCACCAATTCGAATGCTTGTTCTTTTGATTCCAATGGTCCTCGTATTGTATGCATTAACTATTAAATCAGAGTTAAAGTATAAAGCCATGGTGTTTATATTTTTATCTATAGTCTTAATGTATTCACTTAAAAATCTGGATTTGTCAGGAACCATAATCAAGTATTCTGTACAGTTTTTGTTTCTAATTTCACTTTTTATATACACAAAAAAAACAGAAATAAACAGAAAAATGTTACAAGCTTGGTTTTGGTTTTGGATATATGTTTCACTCTGTGTGATTTTTTCTTTTTTTATATTTAAAAGTAACCTAATGACATTTCCCCCCAAATTTTTGTCGGAAACTTCAGGTAATACGGATTACTATTATAGTCACATACCTTTAATTGGTAATTTTGTCAATTACAGTTTTTTGGGTTTTCAAGTGCCTAAATCTTCTTGGTATGTGTTTGAACCTGGAATGATTGCTTATTTTTTCGGATTTAATGTGTTGCTTTCATCTTATTTGTCATATTACAAGGTAAGTAGTAGTAATATATTAATTTTTAAGTATGTGAACATGCTTGGTGGATTTTTTACATTCTCCTCTACATTTATACTGTTTTTAGTAGGCTACGTTGTCTATTTATCTTTTAGATGGTTAAAAAGTAATACCTTAAAGATGATAATTATTTTTCTAGGGGTACTTTTGATTTATTATGCTATTTACTACGTAATAAATGGCGGGCTTCTTGAATTCACATCTTTTGGTAATAGAAGTAACAGAACTCTGTTTGGGTTGAAAATGATTTCACAATCTAATATATTTGATCTTCTTTTTGGGGCTGGGCTAGGTAGTCCGATTGAGCAATATGGTGCTGGCCTTTCATCTGGTTTATTATCAATTTTTGTTGAACAGGGATTAGTGTTTCTTATATTTACACTTGTTATTATTTTCTTAATGTTACGTGGTAAATTGGATTTATTCATGTTCATTATTTTTTACCTATTAGCGTTTAATCCTATATATTATCCAATGACAGCAATTGGCTTATATCTAGCATATAACACCCGTAACCATATATTAAGCGACAATTACGGTGGCCGGTCTAGCGACAATTATCTTG
>TARA_R110000851_G_scaffold56073_3_pt1 | contig 22899 bp, 46 predicted proteins | sample TARA_R110000851 | Tara Oceans TARA_R110000851 (sample SAMEA4397627) | marine metagenome | biome: Polar Biome; feature: [DCM] deep chlorophyll maximum layer (ENVO:01000326); material: water (ENVO:00002006), including particulate matter (ENVO:01000060) such as... | depth 17 m
CAATATCTTGTATATTCATCAACTCATCTTTATAGCCGCTACCTCCATCTTTGTTGCAGTAATCCATTTCAAGGTGCTTCTCTATCTTAGATAGTAGTTTAACTGTTTTCACCTTATCGCTGGAATGCTTATCTACCCACTTATTGTATTTTCCAATAACCTTGTTTAGTTGGATTCTGCTTTCTTTCCACCAGCCAATACTAACGTTCTCGTTCCATTCGTCTATTTTGTCCATTATATTTAATTCAGTTTAAAAAAAACACTTCTCACACAGCCTTAATGCTAATCTTTCCATAATTTATCGAAATCGTGTATATCCTCAACAAGTTTCATTTCCAACCCATCATCAACACAATGAGAGGCTAAATGGTAACCATCACTTTCAAAGTAACTCGGTTCGCCATTATATTTTTTTAATCCACTAATTTGTATGGTATCACAACCACTTTCACAAGAAGCACTTGCTTTGTTTCCAAATTTGTCTTTCACTAAATAAATCATACTATGTACTTTCATCTTATTCGTTTTATGTTCTTAAAATAGCTGTATAGCTCATATGTTATACGTATTTAATTTACTTTTGTTTCATTTTTCGTTTTGTTTTCACACAGCCCTACACTCTTTTCACAACTATCTCTTCAACCCAAACACAAAAATAAACAAAAAAATCGCTTCTAAAATTAAATGATTGACTTTTTTAGTTTTCGTTTTTCAAAACATTAATTGCTTTAGCATATTCATCCGCAAGTTTTTTGTGATACTCAGCGGTTGTGATTAACACACTTATTTGCTGTGGGTCATTCTTCCACCTATCTTGTGGGTACTTGCTAAAGTGCGTTGAGATTTGAAATTCCTTTTCTAACACTTCTATTGCGTTTTTCATTCTTTATTTTTTAGCTAAACTAACTTTAAGTAGCTTATGTAAATTGTGTAAGTAATTATATTCTCTTGATCGTTTATTCTGCAAGAAATGCCAAGGCTCACAACTAAAAATGCCTTCGATTATTCCTAAAAACTCTTTTTCGTCATGCCTATCTAAATCATAGCACATTAAGTTTTTGTGCATTGTAGTCATTATATGCAAAGCATCCTCTTGACTGTATGACCTTTCTATTTCTTTAATCATTTCTCTCATTTCTTTTTGAGCAGAAGCAAATTTGTACCAAGGTAAATCATAAGCCAGTTCTTCTTTAATGTATTTTCGAACTGCTTTCGCAGTAGCTTTAGAGCAAAAAACATCTTCTGTATCACAAAGTTTTCCTGCAAAATAATCGGGATTAATTCTCTGAATAAACTCTTCAATGCTAGACCCCATTGACCCCCAGTAAAAAGACCAAGAACCAAACTCTAAGTCTGATATTATTATTTTACCTTTTCCTAATTCGTAATTTTCAAATATAATATCTGCTGTTTTCACGCTTAATCTATTCATAATGTTTTTTTTGTAATTGTTAAAAATTCGTGTAAATTATCTTTACAAATTAACCCAAATCACCGCCCCTTGTGGGTGTTCATATGGTATCGGTTCATCATATCGTTTAGCAAACCCTAAACCCCAAGCATACTTCCATTTTTTCAAAAGCTCAGCATCTTCTACTTGGTGAAATTTTAACTGACTTGGATGGTTAGATATGGGTTTCTCTGAACAGTACATTAAATAAGCCTCACCAACTATCGTTCCGCTACCAGATTCAATAAGAGATATCTTCCCCCTTACTTTAGTTTTAGTTGTTCTCATTTCCCACACCTTACCTTCATCGAATATTTTGTCAAGCCAAACTTTTTTAATAATCAATCCTTTTTTCACGCCTCTTCACATTTTAATCTATTACATATTTCGTCAAAAGCGTCAAATATTATTTCTAATTGCACACTTCCTGTTTTGCATAGAGGAATATTTTCGTAGTCTATGTCAAGAGGGTTACTTCCTCTAAAAGCCTCATAGGTGTATTCTAATTCATCATCTGTGTAAGATAACAAATCAGTAAACCATTTTTTAGCCTTCTTTAATTTATCCCCATCATACCCTTGCTCTTCTAAACCGCCATCAATTAATTCTTGTATCTCTTTTGCAGTTTCCTCAGAATCATATTTAGCGTGGTCTTGTGAGCTGCCAATTTTTAGCTTTTCATTCCAATAACCCTCAGAAACAAAACCCTCAGCAGAAGGGTGAAATGGTCTGCAAAATATCCAATTACCAAAATCTCCAAACACAGACAGCCCTCTATTGTCATTTACAAATTTCACATAACCCATATTACTATCACCTTCTCTAAAGTGATCAACTCTTATTTCGTTTCCTTCTTCACTCTTAAAAATTTCTACTATATGAGTGTGTTTGCTGAAATCCCAATTTGTTCTTTTTTTCATTTTTTCACAATTAATTTTACCACAAAATATAGTGGCATCTAGTTCGACATATATTCACTCACGTAATAATTTTCACCATGATAACCATACTTCTTGCCAGCGGCTTCAGCTTCTTCCTTGCTATTAAACGAAGCAAGTATCACACCGTCTTTATCTTTCCCATGCGCTGGCTCTTTCTCATAAACCGCAAATTGTTCTTTTTTTAAATTTTCTTTAATCTTTTCGTATTCCATTATTCGTATGTTTTTGGTAAATTAAATACACTACACCTGATAATATTGCGTTTGTAATTAACTTCAAGGGTCTTCCGTTGCACCAGTAGCAAATAATATTAAGGAAAAATAAAATTAAGAAAGAGATGAGCAAAAGTAGTTTTTTGCTTTTCATGTTTTAGTTTTTTAAGTAATTATTTTCACAAAGATAGAAAAATATTTCGTACATTTGTTTGATGAAGGCAGAAGATTTAAAAAAAGATAATATTGTATTTTTCAACAATGAGATTCATTGGGTTTTATCCGTAATGCAGCATGAGGTTTTGATTTGCAATCAAAAAAAAGAAGAGACTACGATGGGCATAGGTGAAGTGGTTGGTGTTCGATTAAACCCTGTTTGGATGAGACGTTTAGGTTTTTCTTATAGCAACCCAGAGAGCGAAGGTGATGACGGATGGGATGGTGTTGGCACTTGGGAGAACGAAGGAGCTAAGATATGCTTTCAGGGGAACAAGAAGATATCGGACAGCATTCCGTTGCACTACGGGCGTAATATGGATTTTAAGTTTAAATTTGCCCACGAGGTGCAGAATTTACACTCAGCTTTAAGGAAAGAGTCAGCGGAGATATCGTTCGAGTGAATATGTTCGAAACAAAGACTATATGGTGAAGTGTAAGGTGGTTTAAACTAAAAAATGACTAAAATAACTAAAATGAATACAATGATAGTTGATGGGCAAGAATTCGTTCTTGTCCCAAAGGATAAATTTGAAATAATGAATTTACCTACAGACAACAACGAAGATGTTGACACATCTGATGGATCTATAAACAATTTATCATTCGAATGTTGTTCAGAAACAGACAGTGACTTGTTTGTTTTTTCTGTGTTGGCGGATGAAAAAGATGGAGAGCTTACGGCAAACGACATGGCTTCAATCACATGGACAAACAAAAGAGTTCCTAGAGCAGAGCAGGAAGAGCAATATTGGGATAACCTTTCATGGATTGTTTCGCTAGCTCATGAAAGTAATCGTTCAAATATTAAAGAGTTTCCGTCAGAAATTAATCAATACGGATTTAGGGTAGTTCAGGAATTAGTGAAAAAAGTAATCGACTTAGGTTGGGTTAGATAACGAAAAAAAACAAGCATATAATGAAAAAATATTTTTTAATATTATTAATGGCAGCTTTCTCTTCTTTCATTACGATTTACTTCATTATGACGAGACAGTCTGTTGATACTTGGAATGAACAAGATATGATTTTAGTTTTTAACACTACTGTTATTTTACACCTCTTGCTCTCTAAGCTATTGTACGAATCAATAATAAGTGAATGGAAAAAATAACAGCAGCTAGCCTCAGAAAGAAAGCTAATGAAGTACTTTCTTTTGAAAAGCGTCTTCAAAAAGTTTTGTTTGAACTTGAAGATTTATCTTTGCTAGGAAAATATGAAACAACTAAATATCCACATGTAATAGATGAGGATGTGAAAAAAGAACTCCAAAATAGGGGTTTTGAAATAACTAAAAGAGAAAGAAGATATAATCTCTATGGAGCCTTAGAAAAGGTAATAGATATAACTTGGAAATAACCAACCAGCATTCTTGAGTTAAATGATTTCGCATTCACATTACCGACAACCCACCAAGAGGAAAATGGCATCAATAGTGTAACATTTCTTTCTTTTTAACGTTAAAAAGATATGCATAACAAAGTAAAACTCACATGGGGTGAACACACGGTTGAATTAAACCCCCCAAACGATATTGATGTACTAGAAACTCTTTGCAAAAAGGTAGAAAACCTTGAAGATTTCAAACACCTTCTGTCTTGGGCAGGAGATGAATTATCTGAAATATTCGGTATTGAGGACTTCATGGTCATAACAGACTACGATTTAAAAACTGAACAGGCTCAGTTTTTTGCTGTGGAAAAAGAGGAAGACAGTTCCCCTTCTATATATGACGATGAAGATGAAGATGATGAAGACGTTGGTGATGCGCCAAAAATGTTTTTACAGGTTCATGATATTGAGCAAACCAAGGATGTATTTCCAAAAAAAGTTTACGACAATTTAGTGTCGATGAAATGCAAGCTTCTAATTTTAGCATGGAAAGATGTTGGTATGACAGAATTGTGTGATTATTTTGTAACTGAAATACATAACGATCTCATTTGGAGGTTTGGTATATTCGAGCCTCGTCAAGGAATGATGGGGTATGATGGAGAACATAATTACAAAGAAATGATTTTGAGTCTATCTAAACTAGGATACAAATTAGTAGATTAAATTAAAAATTAATGAAGAAAACACACCTATACATTATCTTAGTAGTACTAGTTTTCTCGTCTTCATCTTGTAGTAGCAAAAGCAAATGTGCTGCTTACGCAAACATAGAACTTCAACCCGAACAACAGTAGCTTTGTATAATCATTTTTTTGTTGTATTTTTGTTTTAAATACAAAAAAAATGTTTGAATTTGAAAAAGAATTAAGAGAAAGTACACTCAAGAAGTACAGGTTTGAAAAAGAATTAAGAGATAATGCGCTCAAGAAGTATAAAAGAGATAATGCAACCTGTGATAAAGAGCAATTCATTGCTTTATACATTAGCGCTTGTGTTTACGAACTCAAAAAGAGACCACACAAGTATTTGACTCCTTTTAAAAAATGACACCACTAAAATACGATAACCAAACTTTCTACTACAAAGAGATTGCGCATGCTGATGAATCTGGCTCTTGGGTAACCACTTTGATTTTTGATTCACCTACGATGAAACGCCCAAAATATTGGATTTTTGGTGAGCTAATTGAAGTAGAGAACCGAAACCCTTTAGGAGAAATGAATTTTGCTATCACAAGTATCCATAAAAGCAAATCTGACATTAAAAAATCACTGGCTAAGATTTTGGGAATAGAAGGAAGGCGAGAAGAAATAAACAAAGGAGACTTGATATGAAAAACATTAAGATAATGCCAGCAGACGTGCATCCATATAATTTCAAAATATATCTTAAAGATAGTGAGGTCGAGTTTCTTAAGAAGCATGATTTTTCAAGAGACGTTCCAATGAGTAAACTCTCGGAAGAAGAATCCCTTATTGTTAAAAAAATGGATGCAAAAGGAATCCTTAGGTCGCACTCAACCTACACTCAAGGGACAGTTTTGTACACACAATTGATTTCGCAGTTAAATTGATAACAAGGAACGACTATCTATTAATTCAATATATTTGCATATGACAATTTTCATAAGAGATAAAAAAAACAATTCAATCCTTAGTTTGGACGTTGGCGTTCAGGCAAGAGAAGACAAATCAAAATTTGTCGAACTCTCATCCGTTGTGGATGTAGAGTACTACTCCCGTTTTCTTCTCAACAACTTAGATATTAAAAATGAAATTATTTCTGATTTCCAAGAGTTATCAGAATTAAGAGGCTGGTTGTGGGAGTCATACTTCATGACTGGAAAAAATATTGGGTCAGAAGAACAGTACTCAGATGTCCTTTCTAAATTAAAAGAGATGGTGAAAGAGGTTGTTACTAAGTACTGTCTTTACTACACAGAAGACTAAACAAAGAAATAGAAATGAAATTAAGAGTAAAAACATTCAGAAACCCAGAAGGATCAGGGGCTGATCGGTCAGTAGAAAGATGGCTTGATGGTCAGTCTGAAAAGGGCGATCACATTATGATTAATGAAATCAAACAAACAGCTAATAATAATTGGTTGTTCACCACCCTGTTCTACACCAAACAGGACAAGAATATTGTAGTGAATGATGAGGAGGAAACTCCAGAGTCAATCACTAACTTCAGAGTGAAGAAGTTCATTGAAGGAAAAACGCTTAATTTCAATCTCTTCTTAAAGGAAGTTGAAATTAAGTTTCTTAAATCTAATATTAATCGTTTCTCTAACGGGAAGGGAATTATTATAAACGAATTTGAATCGGAAGAACATTTGATTATGCTTCAAGATTTGAGAGAGAAAGGAATTCTTTACACTTACAAGAATTCTAATAAAGAGGATGTCTTTAGGTCAACTGTCATTTGCGAGTATTTTAATGATTACTATTTGAGTGCTGACAAATCAAGTGAAACCTAACGATAATAGACGTTAAAAATTTATAAACTTCAGGTAAACCTTACTCCTGAAGATGCTATGATTACTCTAGGCATAACGCCTTCTATACTGAAGGGCAGAAAATGTAAGGCACAAACAATTAATCACATATTATGACTCTTTTATTTTGCGGTATCGTTGGATACTTTGTTGGAGCGTACTTTACTAAGAAAAGAATCACTGGAGACGGTAGATTCTGGTAAGCTCAAAACATTTGTACTGATTACAAAGGGTTAAATCGGAGACGACTACTCTTTGTAATAAGTGCAAATTAACGTAAGTGAATTTTAATTCAAATTCAAATAGACACAAAGAAATACTAAATGGATATAAAAGAAATACTAGATGAAATTGCTTCCGAAAGCAGCACTAACCAAAAGATGATAATCCTTGAAAAACACAAGGAAAACGAATTATTGAAAAAGGTTTTATATAAAGCTAAGTCTCCTAGAATTAAGTTTTATATAAAACAAGTTCCAGAACACAACATTATTCTCACCAAAGAAGAAGACCAATATACTTTGGAACAAATTCTCGTTAATATTGAAGCTTTTTCAAACCGAGAAATAACAGGAAATGCTGCTAGAGATTATCTCAAATCTCTACTAGAAAAAACATCTGAGGATAACAATTACATATTGCAGCGTATCATCGAAAAGGATTTAAAGTTTGGAATGGGGCGATCAAACATCAATAAAGTAATTCCTAATTTGATTGAACAGACTGCTTATATGGGAGCAAAGTCTTATTCTGAGAAGCTTGCAAGGAAAATATTTGAAGAAGACGGAATAGGTTATTCTCAGGTAAAAATGGATGGCCGTTATTGCAATGCTATACTTCAAGAGGATGGCGAAGTAGAACTAGTGTCGAGACAGGGCGAGACAACATATGTTGGTAATGCTCCTTTTTTAAAAGAATTAGGCTTAATCAGAAACATGGTTTTGAACTCAGAACTTACGGTAGATGGTTATGATCGATTCACCGCTAATGGCTTGATTGCTTCTATTGTAGACATTGAAGGAAAGAAATCGAGAGGAGAAAGGACTCAAGAAGAAACTGAAAAGAAAATTGCCTCTTTTGAAAAAAAGCATGCTCCATACCAAGAAACAATTAACAAGATTAGATGTACTGCTTGGGACTGTATAACTTTAGAAGAGTACTTTGAAAAGAAAGCAGAAACACCTTACAAAGAAAGACTTTCAACACTAAAAAGCTTGCTTCTAGACAATAAGTCACCAGAGGCAATGCTGTCTATTGTTGAAACAATCGAAGTAAAGTCATTTAAGGAGGCAATGGAGCATTTTCAAAACACTTTGGAGCGAGAGTTAGAAGGGACTATTTTAAAGTCAACCACTGGCGTTTGGAAAGACGGAAAACCTTCTTTTCAGGTGAAATTAAAATTAGAGATAAATATTGATTTAAGAATAATTGGTTTCAAATATGGAGAAAAAGGAACAAAGAACGAACATGTTATATCTACAATTAACTTAGAATCTTCTTGCGGTAAACTAAAAACCAGCCCATCTGGAATGAAAGAAATCATGATGAAAGATGTTACTGATAGACAAGAAGAGCTTTTAGGGACTATTGCAGAAATTCGTTGCTGTGGTCTTTCTCAGAACTCTAAAGGAGATTGGTCTACACTTCATCCGTCTGTGGTTAAGTTAAGGGATGATAAGAATACTTGCGACTCACTAGAGTCAGCAAAAGAAATAGAAGAAGCCGCTAAAACTCTCACATAATGGCGATTATAACAGACGGTGGTGCGGAAGGATATAATTCGGTTGGGTTTTTACCTAGTTCTCAAACAGTTAAAGAAAACAAAATGGCGGAATACAAAGTAACAAGAGAAAATGTAGATGATGTAATTAACGGTTTGAGTGTTGGGAAACTCCCTGACTCCAGACTACATAATTACTACTTTAATACAGAAGAAATCGAAGAGACCGAATTATCTTCTATGATTTTCGAAAAAGCAGGTCTCGTATGTAGGTTCCATCCACCAGCAGGAGCTATTGGAATGTTTAAAGTAATACTGAAACTAATAGACCCTATTTCAGAATACAATCTCGTGAAATAGTTTGAATTAATTGTAACAATACAGATTAATATTCGTTATAGAAAAGTGAATTAAAAACTAAACAAAATAAGGAAAGATGTCCGCTGAATACGAACATCTGGAATTGAACTAAAAAGTGAATGAAAAAAGACTTATTACAAGATGGTATTCCTGAAGACATAGAAAAGGAGAAATTTTCTCTCAAAGAAGAAGCTCAAAAATTTCTTTCAAACAATGAGCGTGAGTGGTGTTTGGCAATGGCTAAATTCATTGGAGACGATGGTTTTGTGAAGACGAATTACTAGAATTAACGAAACAGCTTAAAGACAAAAATGGAAAAGATTAAAGAAATATTGCCAGATATCGTAAAAGATATTAAACAAGCTATTGTCAAGCAAGACTTCAGTAGATTCAAAGGACTCAGAATTGACCGAAGAGAACCCCATACTCTTCGTCTTTTCTACTATAGAGAAGATGGTTTAAGAGTATGTTTTCACATCTTCCAACCCTGCGCTTGGGAAGATGCTTTTCCGCATCCACACAGTTGGGATTCAGAGGTGTTGATTGTGAAAGGGAGTTATATTCACTGGGTAAGCGACCATACTCCTTTAAGTGAAAAATGCAATGAAACCAAAGGCTTTAAACATATTCTATCATCTGGGTCAAGCTATTCAATTGACAACCCTTATGTATGGCACAAAGTTCAGCCATTAGAAGAGGTGATGACATTAATGGTCAATAGTGAAGCATGGGAAACTCAAAGCGATTATTGTGTTACCACAAAAGGAAAAGAATTAGTGAAACTGACGGAATCAGAAATACATAATATGCTTGTTGATTTTCACAAATACATCAAATAACAAAAATGAACGTGAAAAATATTATTTTAACACTAGGGATCTCTTTTTTAATTTCATCTTGTGGAACAACTACAAACCCAGAATGGTTTTGTAGTTGTAGCGAACAAGACGAGGTAGCTAACTTCGTCACTGACAACACTGGCGCAGCCAACAACATGAGTGATGAGGAGATGGAGGATGTGATTAAACAACTTAGAAGAGAAGGAGTGAAAGTCTTTTGCCATCAAAAAATGGTAACTAAAGACAGAGGGTTTGATGGAGTGAATTGGACAAAAACAGCACCCCTTGATTCATGCGAAGTGTACATTGGGAGATGGTAAGTTATGGAAGAATTAGAAATTAAACACACAAAAGTATGATTTCAAAAATAAAAATGACAAAAATATGTGCAGCTGTATTTTTCGCTTCACTGATTGGGTTGGCTATACTTGAAGGAGAATTAAAATATTACTGCCTTTACTTATTAACTATTTCTGGCTCAATTGCTAATATTGCTTTCTTGATGAGACCAAAAAAAAGATATCTTAAAAACAATTCAAAATGAAAGTAGCGAATAAGGTGAATGATATCTTAGATAATAAAGAGACTTTGATGATTAATGCATTCTCCTTTTGTTCGGACATGAAAAAGGAAGATTTTGCTAAACTCATGGAGAACATTGCCGAAAAAGGTAAAGAACTAGAGAAAAAAGCTAAATCTATACTCCATGATGAGTACAAAAAAAAGAATATAAAGACAGCTAAATCAGACCTAAACAAACTTCTTAAGGAAGATGATCTTCCTTTAAATCTCTACACTGATATTATGTTCTACGTCTTAGAACAAAGAAGGAAGTGAAACTTAGAAATAACAACATGGAACAGTCCACTCTTTTATGGTTAGATGATGCTAGAAACCCTTATGAACAAGATTGGCTTGATAGGTTCTCTCCAATCCAAAAGCCCTACGAGGTTGTGTGGGTGAAAAACTACGATGATTTTGTGTCTTGGATTCAGGATAATGGATTGCCAGAAGCTATTTGCTTTGACCACGACCTCGGAGAGGGTCACGAAACAAGCGATGAGAAGAGCGGAATGAAAGCCGCCAAATGGTTAATTGATTACTGTTTGGATAGAGATTCACACCCACCACTTTGGAACGTCCAATCAGATAACCCAGCTGGTAAAGATAATATTAATGGAATTCTATTATCTTATATTAAATTTAGAAATATTCATTTGTAATGGGAGCAAAAAGAGGAGGCTACAACCCAAAAACACACGACAAAAAAGTAAATCATCTGGAATTAACTCTGTTTTTTTTGTAACAAAAGAAGAAATATTACGTTTTAAAATTATGCAGTTTATTATTCAAAAAGAAGATATCAAGGATTTAGTCGGCAAATTCATTGTTCAATTGAACAATGAAGACGCTAACAAGGATTTTACAAAGAATGAGTCCAACTCTGACTTCATGCTATCCAAGAGAATTCATTTTGTAGCAACAACTGGAGAAAACAAAATTCTCTTGGCTGGATTATTCTACAGCAATAGACCAAAATCTATTGAAGACTTCGTTGAATATTTTAACCAAAAAGGAAAAGATAGATTCCACCGTCTACTAACAGCAAATGAATTGAGGTGGTTGATGGGAAAAATGATAGAAAGAAACTTTTGATAGAAACTAATTAGGTCAAATCGTAACATTTTCTTACATTTGACGTTGTATAAGTAAAACAAATAGATATGTACGTAGAAAATCTTACAGACAAAAATATTAAAGACTTCGAAGCAGGTGACTCCATCATCGCTAAAGTAGTAACTCAAGGAGGTCAATTCTCAACAACTTACCTTTGTGGGTTTATCGAGCATGTTAACGACAAAAAAGTTAAAGTCAAAGTCTTAAACAAGCATGGAATGAGGGATAATCACACAGAAAAGGCTGTTCGTGATCAAGAGGAAATAGAAGTACAACACAAAAACCTTTATCTTTACGGAAGAAATTCAACTACAAAAATAAGTCATTATCATAATATAGACGCTAATGGTTACTTTTTTGTAGATGCTGGTCTTCTCCAAGAAGAGGATAATGAAATTCCTGAATCTCACGAGTCTTATGGAATGATTGGATTAACAAGGTATTCCAGTAGTAATAAAGTTTCTTTATTTGGCTCTCCACTACAGCACAAGCAATGTATCAGTTTGGTCGTCAAGAGAGGTCGTGTAGACCGTATGTTTAATGAGGATCGCTACTACGGAAAAGAGCAGTTAATTGAAATCGATCTATCTGAGGCTCAATTTGCGGAACTAATCACTTCAATGAACAGAGGAGATGGCGTTCCTTGTACAATCAAAAATTTACAAGGAATAAGGACAGAAGAGCCGCCTTACAAATCATACGCTGACAAGATTTCTGATGAGTTCAAAATAAAGATGCATAACATTAGTGCTGGTTTTGAAAGTTCAATGGAATCAATCAATCAGATTCTTGAAAAGAAAAGTGTTGGCAAAGCTGACAAAGAAGAAATCAAAAAACACATTGTAAAAATAAATAACTTCTTAAACAGTAGCTTGCCTTTTGTTGCAGATCAATTCCAAGGTCAAACTGACGAGGTAGTGAATAAAGCAAAGATGGAAGTTGTTTCATTTATAAATGAAGCTGCTAGGAAGGCTGGGTTAGAGTCTGGGTCTATTCATGGAATTATTTCAATCGACAATGAGTAAAATGTTAAACATCTTTTTGGCTGCTATATCTTGCCTCGCTATAGTCTCATGCGGAGACAGCAAAACAGAAAGAATAGAGACTGGGGAACATGCAGGGGAGCTTACGAGCAAGCCAGAGATGAAAAAGTCAAAACTTTATAAAAGATTTGACTATGAATTCTATCATCCCAGAGACTTTCAACACGATAAGAATAAAAAACATAGAGTCACAAGGAATTACTTTTCAGAAAGAGGGATGGAGTATGTTGTATACTATGGAAACGGAGTGTTTGTTGTAAATTTAACCAAGGACAGTCTAGAAATAGAACTCATCAACAAACAACTTCAGAATTAAAAACTTAACCTATGCACTTTGCTTTTTTGTTTCTCATATCGCTGTTCTCTATTCTCTTTGTTAGCGAAAAGCACACTTCATTTGCAATTCACGTTTCTTTACTATCAATAGCGGTTATTTCTTTCACATTAGGAATAGTTTCTATGTGTGTTTTAGATTGCAAATATTCTTATGAAGGCGCTAAAACCATAGTGAGAAACCCTTATGGAGATAGTGAGCATAAGTGTTGGATTGAAACTACAGAAGGAAAGCACTTCCTTGAATCAAGTTGGGAAAGTGAAAATGAAGTTCACATTTACAAATTAGAAAGCGAAAAGATTGCAGGGTTCATAGTTTGCGGCAGCAACAAAGAACATTCTGTGGGCTTTATTTTAAGAAACGGGAAAGACAAACACCTTGACTCATTCATAGAGAAGAAGGAAAATTAGATAGAATGACGGATAACTATTTACTACAATTAATAATCGCTTTTGTACCTGCTTTAATATATTTAGCACTAATATATTTAAGAACAAATAGATTAGTCGATATTCAGAAAGCTCTAGCTTTCTTCTTCTTTGGGTTTTGTTCCATCTTAGTAATGCTGGGTACGCATATGATATTTCCCGAAATACTGGGATACATATCTTATACTGAAATTTCACAACCAAAATCATTCACCCTTTATTGGCCTCTCAACCAATCAGTACCTACAGAAATTGCATACATTGTACACGACTTTGTTCAAGTAGCTTTGGTTGAAGAGCTTGCTAAATTCTCTATGTTCTTTGTAGGTTTATGGTTATTGAAAAAAAAAGATAGACCTAACACTTTGTTCTCTTACATGTTTTACTCCTGTGTGGTTGGAGCTTCTTTCGGGATGATTGAGAACTTCGTTTATTTCTACAACTACTCATCTTCACTTACAGAGGAAGGGTTAGTCAGTTTAATGTTTTCTAGGTCAGCTTATTCTGTGGTTTTGCATATGATTGTCGGAATGATAACAGGATACCTTTATGCTCTGTCAACGAAAGCTGTGTTGTGGGTGAATAAGATAAGCTTAGTTTTGTCTGGAATTTTAGCCTCCACTGTCATTCATGGGTTTTTCAATTACCAATTGAACCACTTCACTAGATATGATTTTGCTGGAATTGATATAGTGACATTAGGTATTGTTTTAAGTAGCTTGTGTTTATGTTATTCAATGGCAAACGATTTAGCTAAAAGAGACTGGGATTATGATCAACTTAATTCATTCAAAGGTATAATGAAACTTATTTTTAAATGAAAGAGTTTGCGTTTTTAAAATATAAAAAATTTAAAATTAAATTATGAATAAAATATTATCAACATTATCAGTTTTCATTCTTTGTGGGTGTGGCTCATCAAACAGTGACCTATCGGAGAGTACAGGTGATACTGAAACCCTATCGGTAGATGTTGTCGAGATTCAGCTTATTGACCCTAAAGATGGGTACGGTATGATGAACGCCAACTATAAAGGAATACCTTATACTGGTGTGGTAGAAAACTTTCAAGGCTACCTAGTGGCTGAACATCTTAAAGATAGTGAGAACTCGCTTAGGTTTACTTCAGGCTTCTCTTATTATGCTGATGGATTGTTAGATTCAGTTTTCATTCCATATCTTCAAAACGAAAGACGATACTTCAACAAAGACAACAAGATGGACAGCATCTATACAGCTGAAGCTATTCTTCATTTTGAGAATGAAATACTAATTAAAATGACAGAAAGGTGAACTGCCCACTACAGCAGCGACACCGCAAGAACTGTAGAGGAAATCACAGCTTTTGAAATTCATATTAACGCCAATTTTGTAAAACCTTTTTTAGAAAAACACTCTTAGTGTGAGTGTTTTTTCTTATCTTTGAATTTTAATATTTAAATTAATAATATGAGCGCAGGTTGCAAGACTTTTTTATTTTTTCATGTCACAATTCACATAATGACTATAATACTTGTCTTAAGAGAAATGAATTCATCGAGATATCATCGATTAAACGAGAGTGAAAAAGTAGTGAAAAACAAAGGGGTCTTTTGGCTTCTAATTTTAACGGGAGGAATAGGTGCTGCACTTTTTTTCGTCCCAAGATTCTGTGGAAGGCTGTTCTCAGAAGTTGCAAGAAATTACAAGAAATTATGAAATATAAAGGAACAGAAATCAACAAAATACTATCACTTTTCTTTGTGATATTTATTGTGTATCTATTTATTAGCTTCAAAGTGACAGTGCTTTTTTTCGCAGTCATATCAGGACTAATTATAGTGTTTGATTGGAAATCAAAGCACTGTATATTGTCAGCAAATAAGGAATACGCCAAGATGACTGACCAATTAGATGCTCCAGACCAAACTGTTGGGTCGCAAGCCGATATTATCAGTAACTCTAATGGAGATATTGATAACTATCTTAATTTAGAAAAGAAAAGCATATATTGGAAAACAGGAATTGATGCGCTTTGGTTTGTGTACTGGATTATACTCACAACCTCATCGGCTCAAGCCGCCATGCGAGTTGAACAGTCGAATAAAAATACAGCGACTGTAATGGTTGTGGTGTTTGCGGTAACCACAATTATTATTCTCCTTTTATCTATTAGTACATTATCAAAAGAAATGAGTTTATTTAAAAAAAGGAAACATAAACTTTTAGCTCTCGCTAACTTTATGACAACCATGAAGAACCACCCGATGTTCGACCCGAATCTTTCAGTAAACCACCCAGAAACAAGTGAGCCGAACAAAGATATGTTCAGCAACTTTACAGAAGATCAATCTAAAAAAATGAAAGCCAGACATGAATTCTCTTTAATTTATGCCTCTGAAAAAGGCTGGAAAGAAGATCTTTCTGTGGAGCAAATAATAGAGATTAGAAATCAAGAGAGCTGGAAAAACCCAACTATCTAACAAAGAGCTTGGTATTGTCGGCTTAATTTTGTAAATTTGAAATAAATATATAAATAATTTTTAAGATGAATAAAGAAAATCTAGGTAACCAAGTTAGCGTCAAAGTAGGTGCAGTTGTAGTAGGGGTTCACACGGTGGAGCCAGCATGTATGATTGTCCTTGAGTCAGAGCAGGAAAGAGCTATTTTGGTTTCAAACAAATACGTAGAAGAACAGCTTGACCCAAAAACAATTATCAATGATCACGACATGCTTGGAAAAGCATTAGCTGATACGAAGAACTGGATAATGCTCGAAGGTGTTGACAACCCTTTTGAAGAAGCTTAAAGCTTAAAATATATCATAGGGAATCCATTATTGATTTCTATATTCGATACCTAACTACCTCGCTTTGTCGGGGTTTTTTAGGTATCTATGTGAATTTCTTAACTCTTAATCTTCTAGGCAGCTAAAATACCTTCCTCCTCGATCACAAAGAAAAGTGATGATATTACCTTCAACATTTGGGTTATCTTCAGCCCATCTTTCTGCCGCAAGTATATTGGCTCCAGAAGAAATACCAACAAACAAACCGTTACAATCAGAAATTTTTATATTTTTGCTCATGTAACAAATTTAAATTATTAACGTTTTAATTAAATATACGCAAAAAAACGAGTGATTTAAAGTAAAAAGTTTGTACCTTTGCTAATATATCAAATTAAAAATATGAGTGATTTCAAGTCAAAAATAAAAAGCTACATCTTTCTGGTTGTACTATACATCATATTGCTTTGTATATTTCCGTTTCAAGTTTTCATAACCACAGGCATTACATACCTCATCTATAACTTCTTCAAGATGTTTGGGAGAAAGTCATTTATTGACAACACCCGTGACGTGATAAACAATATGATGTCACGTCTCGAAAAAGGAGACCCAGAGTCAGCAGCAGAAGCAACATTTTTGATTCTAAAACCATTTAAGTCAATGTTTTTTTATGGCTTTTTAGGTTTAGTGTTCCTTATTATGTCTTTATTCACAAGCTCAGGATTCTTGGCTTTGCTTATATTGATATTAACGACTATCAGCTCTAAATTCATAAGACGTAGGAGAACTCATGAAACAGCTAAGCTTCCAGAAGGTTTTTCTGGAGAAGAATTAAAAGAAATCTGGAACAATGATGATTTCCAAGAGGGAAGAGAAGGCTTCGGAAACCTCATGCACATGACTAAACCTGTAATGTGGTTTAGAACCTCTATATTAGGGTTTATTTACTCTGTTCCTATTTTAGCAAACGAACTTTATTTCCACTATGACACTTGGAGTTGGGTGGGTTTTTAAAATATTTTTTGTTTTCTCACATTGCTTTGCGTTATACAAATCGAATCAAGAGTGAAACATTTATCACCCTACAACGTTAAAGAGATATGACAACTTCTAAAGAATATATAGGAATTCAAAATTACAACGAACTTACTGGTGAAGAAGTAACTTTTCTTCATACTGGGATTAATAAGTTTGATAGCTTCTATTCTATTAAAGGAGGAATTGGATGGGGAACAATGAATTACGTAACTGGTTCATCAGGAGCTGGTAAAACAACTGTTGCTGCAATGTTACAATCTATAATCAAGGATGAAACTTCTGCAATGTACCAAAGAGAATCGCTGGGAGTTCAGGTTAGAGATAGAAACGAAAACCTTGGGTTTCACAAAAACTGTTTTATCGCTGATGCAAAGTCATGCCCACACTTGGATAACTTTATGGCGGAAGTTGATAAACACAACATTAGAATCCTTATTATTGATTCTCTTCAAGTTGTTGCTGCTGATTACCTTGAAGAAGAAGGAAGTGGTAGTGCCGCTGAAAAAAGAGTTTACATGATGCTTTTGGATTGGGTTCAAAGAACTGGTGGGATTGTTCTTTTGATTGGTCACGTCAATAAAGATGATGGATTCAAAGGAGACAACGGAATCATACAAATGATGGATGCTCATTTAGAATTCATCTATGATGATAAGACAGGGGAAAGTTTTTGTAGATTTGGACAAAAGAACAGACTTGGTTTAAAAGGAAACGACAATAGACTTTTTTATAAGTTTAGAGGAAATGGAAATGGAGTAGAGTTTTTCACTGAAGCAGAGTGGAGGGTTGTGTTTCAAAGAAGAAGTATAGGAGACTATTTGGCTCCATTCATGCAGGACTATGTTGATGCTTTTAAAGAAAAAGACAACTACAAGACTTTCATGAAAACATTGAAACAATATCAAAATGAGCTTTTTAGCAATAATGATGTTACAAATCATCAAATGCTTGGGCTTATGTTCACTAAGATTAGTGAACTAGTAGAAGAATACGAATTATTAAAATAAACACATGCTAGGAGAAATACTATTAGGGACGCTTATTGTTGCTGTTGTTATATTCGTTTTTTGGAACAAAAGAGCAACAGATTTATTTAATTACAAAAATAAAATTTTTGACGATTGTATTAAATGGGATGTAGATAATGCTGACAAATTTAAGTCAACGGACGGGTCTGCGTTTACTTGGTGTTTTGAAAAACTCCCTAACAACAAAGCTGTCTTATTTAGCTTCACACCTATTAATAACGGCTCAATGCTCTCTGAACAAATGACCCGCAAATTTGGATACGATCTGTCGGATGAAATTAAAACAATTTTAGAACTAGAAAAAGAGAAAGAGCAAGCAGTAAAAATTGATGATTTTGAAAGAGCAAAAGAGTTGTTTGACGAAATAAACAAAAGAAAATATGAAAAAAAATATAGGACTTCAACTTGAATATAAAACTAAATTCGATAAGGATACAGTTTATGTTTACTGGAATGGACTTCATGTTCGTGCTACTCGTTTAGTAAAGGATGAAGGTGGAAACAAGTGGTATGTTCCTAAAAATTTAGTATACGCTGATAGTGTTCCAATGTTAACTTGGGAAGAACTAAAAGAGAGATATACAGTTAGGATGCAGTTCTATTATGGAAACAATAAGAAGTACTCTATAGCCACTGGGAAACTAAATTTCTGTTTGTTGGATACAGAAGATTCTAAAATGGGAGATCAATTCGGAATATTCTGGACTTACATATCACCAAGTTCAAGCCAGCCTTATTTTTGGAACTACACTGGAGATATTCAATTTGTTGCCAAAAAAGGAGCTTTCAAAAAAATGCAAAACACGTAAAATGAATCCAATAAATATACTAACAATAAGCCTGACTCTTTTTGCGGTAATCGATATGCTAGGAAACATTCCTTTGATTATCAAACTTAGAAAAGAACATGGTCACATTCAATCCGAAAAAGGAACGGTCATAGCAGCAGCAATTATGATTGCTTTTCTTTTGGGTGGAGATTATCTGTTTAAGATACTAGGTCTGGAGATCAGTTATTTCGCCATTGCAGGTGCATTCTTGCTGTTAATATTTGGTTTCCGAATGGTATTAGGGATTGAGGATAATACGTCTCAAAAAAGCTCAATAAACGCCACTGTGTTCCCAATTGCTTTTCCTTTGATTGCGGGTCCGGGTACACTGGCAACCATTATATCCCTCAGAGCAGAATTCTCAATATGGGAAATAATAATCGGAATCCTTGTGAATGCAGTTGTTATTTACACTGTACTTAAAAGCTGTTCTTGGATTCAAACAAAAATGGGAGAAGCTGGAATAACAATAATGGAAAGAATATTCGGACTCATATTAATAGCTATTGGAATGAAAATGTTGATAACCAACATTATAACATCCATAGATCAAGTAATACCTTTAACACAACTATGAATACAAATTGCACAATGTTTTGGGTTTTCATTTCTATTACTTCAATTTTTATTGTAGTAATAATTGTGGGAATATTTATAAAAGATAGGGAAATTAGGAGCTTTGTAATAGTAGTTGGGTCTATTTTTCTGGCGCTTTCTTCTCTTATAATGTGGGTAATTATAGGGGTTGAAGAATCCGCATTCTCAGAAAATATTCCTATCAACAAGAATGAACTAGAAATATTTCAAACTCCCGTCAATGTTACGTTAACATTTAGAGGCAACGTATATGTCTTTGATTTAGCAAAAGATGTTCATTCACTAAAAGATACGAGTAAATTGTTTTTCTACAATCATATCGAGAAGAACCTTTACAAAGAAACTGTTGCGAATGAGCTATTTTTCTCACACACACAATTACACGAATTAAAAGAAAATTAAAATGATAACTAACACACCAACATTCTGGATTGTTCTAACCTTTAGCGCTATTTGCCTAATATTGTTTATATTAGGCGTTGCCTTCTCCTCCAATAACAAAATAAACAGAGAAATTAAAGAAAACCTTATTGGGATTGGCGCTGTAGGGTCAGCTTTAATGCTTTTTGGAGGGTGGCTCCTACTTTTCGCCACAGGAACAGCTTATACTAAATATACTATAATTCCCAACGATAACATTCAGGTTCACAAAACATCTATAGCTTATGTTGTGGATTTTGACAAAGAAGAAACAGTTAACTACATAACTTTAGAGGATTGTAGCCTTTTAGATCAAAAGGAAACTCTGTATTTTTACAAAGTTTCCCCACGTAATTTCTACAACCAAGACGTAGGTAAAGAAAAATATATATTCCTTAGAAAGCCTTATGCTACGGAACAGAAGGAAAATTAACCTTCACTAGTGAACCCCCATGCTTCGATTAAAGAATCCATGTTCTTTTCGAAACCTTCTTTTAACTCATCCCATGAGTCATACAAAGGCGACTTATAATGCTCACAAACAGCTTTAACATTATCGTATCGATAAAACCCTTTTGGACAAGCAGCGAATAACTTTCCTGAACCAGCATGTCTATATGTCTCAGCAATAGTAATAGGTGATTCAGAATCTTCTAAAATATTCACCCATATAATATCTGCCTTATCCATCGCATCAAGCTCCCACTTAACCTGTTCCACCACTTCATCTGACCCAAAGTTCTCATCCCAATCTGGTCTTCTTGGGTTTAAAAAAACCACATCAAACTTATCAAACTCTTTTGCGACAGCTTTCTGCCAATCGGGGGATTCACTCTTTAACCCTATAGTTCCAGCCAAGAAGATGCTCATTTTATTCATTTTCAACTCCTCTGGTGCGTGTATTACTTTTGCCATTACTGTTTTCCTTTTAATTTAAATAACCTTAAAAAAAGATAACAAAAAAAAAGGATAAAGTCAAGCTTTATCCTTTTTTAGTATGTAATTATCACACGGATCATAAATGTTTTGTAATACAGTCTCTTTCATGCCAAAACGGAATGGTCTCTTTACTAATCTTCCATTTACTCCTCATGACGAAGTTCTTTCCGCCTTCACACTTAGCACTTCCGTCTTTAAACTTAGCCTCCTTAATTGGGTATTCTGTTTCTCTCCACTCAGTTTGTTTCGAAATAATTCTCCCGAACCTTTGTCCGCTTGGCATCTCATTCCAATCAACACCCTTATCTTGACACATCTCAATTTTGTCTCTTCCCGAAACTCCATCAAGAGTTTTGTGTGAAAACATTGACTGAGCAAGCATTGAGATAGAGTTCTTTTCAGCATCTTTCATTCTCCAAACAAAATAATCAATTACGTCCTCCTCTCTAGAGACAGAGAATACACGAGAGTCAAAATTAGCAAATTTCAAATCTTCACGCTCAATTGACATGATAGTTTCTTCCGAACCGTTTGTGTCTAAGTAATACTTCAAAAGATTTTTGTTAAAAGCTGAAGTAGCAAATGAAGATGAAACAGAAGTCATCTTCTGAACTGAATAATCAAACCAAGCCTGAGTTTCTGGCGTGTCAAAATCAGTCAATAGGATTGAAATCTCATCTGATTGAACATAAGCCATTTTAGCTCCCTGAATTTCCTTGCAAAGATACAAAGCAGCCTTATCCATCATGTCTATGAAACTATCGTCAAATGGACGCTTAAAACCTTTAGTGAATTTTCCGAAGGATTTTCCATCGAGCCTTATTATGACTGGACACTTCCTAATCAGTTTTGTTTTAGCTCTGTTCTCAAAAGAGTCTTTAATACGATTTCCTAGTACATCTTTCATATTTTAAAAATTTACGTTTTATAGCGAAAAACCCATAAGGATTACTTATGGGTTTATTATTTATTATTTGATATTTTAAGTATCTTTCATGTAAAAAATTCACTTCACTGGGACAGATTCTACATCCCCATACTCTTCAAGCAAAGGTTCTACTTCATCATTTAAATCATATCCCTTTTCCAATAACACTACTGCGTTGTTGAGTTGCCCTTGCACTAAAGGCATAATTGCCATCCCTAAGGATTTCATGTTTTCAAGATTACAGTTTGCATTCTGTAATGCTTCTAAAATTGTTACAGCCATTTTACTTCTTTTTACTTCTTGTTAAATTCTAAATATACTCCTATGAAAGCTAAAGTTGGAAGTGCCAATACTGCCGCCCCTGCAATAGTCCATAGTAAAAAAATTAATGGTTTTATTCCAAAATCACACATAAACTCAAGATACGCTTTACCTGTTATGCCAAAATGCTCTATTGACTCTTTAGGAGTTCCACTAACACTAAGGTCAGAACCGACTTCATAAACAACCCCATAAATAAACCCCAACACAAACATCAATACTGCGTAAAACACAATAAAGGCTAATATATTTCCGCCAAGTCGCTTTAGTAAATCTAAATTTATTTTTTCCATTATACTCATTTTACTTATTTATTGATTCATTGCCCGTTTTATAGATTGCTGTAAAAACAATAACTGGAACTATTAAAAGCACAGCAGAAACTGCAACTAACCCTATTGTTACTATAACCCATTTTAAGGGTTTCCACACAAACTCAAACATGAAACTTTGAGCTTCATATTTTGAAATAGTCAAAACAATGTCAGTCATTTGTTCTTTATGACCCCACAGAACCGCATACAATAGCGACACCAAAAAACAAAGCGTTATGTAAGATATTAATGAAGCACCTAAAGTAACTCCAACTCTTTTAAGAACCGCTATTAATTCCAAATTTTTCATGAAACAAATGTACAAAAAAAAAGGGATACTTTCGCATCCCTTTTAGTATATTAATGATTTTTTTCTTATTTCACAGCGAATGATACACCACCTCCGAAGAACGGAGATGCGTCACCATCTATTAAGATAGAGCCGCCATGAACATCAATTGCCCACCTGTTATTAGCTAAAGCAATAAACCCAACATTGTAATTTAAATCATCTTCCCTGACCTGAACTTCACCAAAGGCTTCTACACGGTCAAGCACTTGATATCTAACTACTGCGTTGAAATAATTATTAATAACATAAT
>TARA_R110000851_G_scaffold1274_5_pt1 | contig 22765 bp, 13 predicted proteins | sample TARA_R110000851 | Tara Oceans TARA_R110000851 (sample SAMEA4397627) | marine metagenome | biome: Polar Biome; feature: [DCM] deep chlorophyll maximum layer (ENVO:01000326); material: water (ENVO:00002006), including particulate matter (ENVO:01000060) such as... | depth 17 m
ATCAGTTAGCTTTGCTTAAAGATTTATAAATTCAACTCTGAACTTGAGGCCGTTGAAGAAAATAGCGTGAGCTGGCCATGGATGGCCCGCTAGCTTTCGTGGTACAGGATGTACCATCGGAAGTGTTAGCATTTTCACTCTTTATTACAAGATGAATTTAGTGGGGTCAGGGTAAACTTTTATAAAAAGTAAATTGAAACACTGGCTTTTCTAAAACGTTTCTGTCCAACTACGAGTTAGCTTAAAAAGTAACCGCCTAGCGAACCACACCTAGCATCGATAATCTGACTATTTGAAAATACCGACTCAATGATAAATTCGGAACAGGTGATGACAACTAACAAAACAAGTGCACAGTGGCAGCGATTACTTTCGCAGCGCATTTAGCGGCACTAATATTGAATGTTGCCAACAGCATAATGTCTCTATTACGACTTATTATAAACAGCGCACTTTACTGGCTGAGGACCAGCCAAAACCAAGTTTGCCAAAGCAAAGGCCGAACTCACGCTTTATTCAGTTAAAACAAACGACGACAGAATAATTTAATCCAATAAAAATGCCGACATTTTCGATCAACGATTAACGAGTTCACGCCTCACTAAGCTAAAGTTTACTGCCCTACAAAACCCAAGCTTGTTCTAGATAATCCTAATCTTGATTAGAAAACACTCAAATGCTAACATGTTCTATAGGACTCAGTGATACACTTAAAGGATGCTAAGTGGGCAGAATATTTAAAACACCTGACTTTGCATCTTGGGCTAAAGATGAAAGTGTTGATGATTCGGCCTTATTGACTGCGATTCAAGAAATTGAAGATGGGCTAATAGATGCCAAACTTAGTGGCAATGTCATTAAAAAAACGTGTTGCCCGTACTGGCCAAGGTAAAAGTGGCGGTTTTAGAACCATTATTGCTTTTAAAGTCGATGATAAATCAATTTTTATATTTGGTTTTTCTAAGAATGAAAAAGCGAATATTTCAACAAAAGAAAAGACGGCATTAAAGATTATGGCCAAAGAGTTACTCGCTTACGATAATAAGCAATTAGCAAAAGCATTGAAACACAAAGCACTATTTGAGGTAATACGAGATGAGTAGATTATTAAAATCGCTTCATAACACAGCACAAGGCTTACATGATGCAGGGATCATGAAAACAGCCACCATGCGTGAGCTTGATGAACTATGCTTGCCTGAAGTTAACGTATTATCTGCTGCTGAAATTAAACATATTCGTGTCTCAAATAGGCTTAGCCAACCCGTATTTGCTAGAGGTCTTAATGTCTCGGTATCCAGTGTACAAAAATGGGAGCAAGGAAAACGGCATCCAGAAGGGCCCGCTTTAAAACTGCTAAATCTCGTGCAAAAAAATGGTTTTGATTTACTTAAAGCATAGAGACTAATTGAGACAAGATAAGCTTAACGTTGTCCTAACAAAGCAATATCTAATCCTACATAACTAAACCACCAATAAAAATGCCAGCATTTCTGCTGGCATTTTTTGTTCAACAATTAACTAGTTAAAGCTTAAAGCGCGGCTTGGAAAATCACGCTGTCGGCTTTCTTAGTGTAAGAATCGATTTGGTCGAAGTTCAAGTAACGATAAGTATCAGCTGCAGAGGCATCTAATTCTTTAGCGTATTCTTGATACTCTTCAGGTGAAGGTAAACGACCCAATAACGCTGCTACGGCTGCTAACTCAGCAGATGCTAAGTAAACGTTGGCCCCCGTACCTAAACGGTTAGGGAAGTTACGCGTAGAGGTTGATACTACAGTAGCACCTGCCTCTACACGTGCTTGGTTACCCATACACAAAGAACAACCAGGGATCTCAATGCGAGCACCAACACGGCCGAAGATGGCGTAATAACCTTCTTCCGTTAATTGATCGCGATCCATCTTAGTCGGTGGTGCAATCCATAAACGGGTTGGTAGCGTGGTAGCAAACTTTTCTAGCATCTTACCGGTCGCACGGAAGTGACCAATGTTAGTCATACAAGAACCGACAAACACTTCGTCAATCTTAGTTTGGGCAACGCTTGATAATAATACTGCATCATCAGGATCGTTTGGTGCACAAAGAATTGGCTCTTTGATGTCGTTTAAGTCGATTTCGATCACTTCTGCGTATTCAGCATCGCTGTCCGCTTGCATCAACTCAGGATTGGCAATCCACTCTTGCATTGCAACGATACGACGTTCAATCGTACGACGATCGCCATAACCTTCAGCTATCATCCACTTTAACATCACGATGTTAGAGGTGAGATATTCAATGATCGGCTCTTTGTCTAGCTTAATGCTACAACCTGCAGCGGAACGCTCAGCAGAGGCATCAGATAATTCGAATGCTTGCTCAACTTTAAGCTTTTCAAGACCTTCGATTTCTAATACCCGGCCAGAGAAAGCGTTAATTTTGCCTTTTTTCTCAACCGTTAGCAGACCCATTTCAATGGCTTTTAATGGGATAGCATGGACTAAATCTCGTAAGGTGATACCGGGTTGCATTTTGCCTTTAAAGCGTACTAACACTGACTCAGGCATATCAAGCGGCATCACACCTGTTGCCGCAGCAAATGCCACTAAGCCAGAACCTGCAGGGAACGAAATACCAATAGGGAAACGAGTATGTGAATCACCACCCGTACCAACGGTATCGGGTAATAACATCCGGTTTAACCACGAGTGAATAACCCCGTCACCTGGACGTAATGACACACCACCGCGGTTCATAATGAAATCCGGTAATGTGTGATGAGTTGTCACGTCAACAGGCTTTGGATAAGCCGCTGTATGGCAGAAAGACTGCATAGTTAAATCAGCACTAAAGCCTAAACAGGCTAAATCTTTCAACTCGTCACGTGTCATAGGGCCAGTGGTATCTTGTGAACCCACTGAAGTCATCTTAGGTTCACAGTATTGACCAGGACGCACCCCATCAACACCACACGCTTTACCGACCATTTTCTGAGCTAAAGTATAACCTTTGTCAGACGCGGCAATGTCTTGTGGGCGAACGAATACTGTCGATGCTTCAAGACCTAAAGTCTCACGCGCACGGTCAGTAAGACCACGGCCAATAATCAACGGAATACGACCACCAGCACGGACTTCGTCTAATAACACGTCGGTTTTTAATTCGAATGTTGAAATCACTTCATCTGTGCCATGACGCTTAACGACACCTTGATAAGGGTAGATATCAATGACATCACCCGTGTCCATCTGATCAACGTTGAGTTCGATCGGTAATGCACCCGCATCTTCCATGGTGTTGAAAAAGATCGGCGCAATCTTATTGCCTAAACAGAAGCCACCAGCACGCTTGTTCGGCACATAAGGAATATCATCGCCCATGAACCATAACACTGAGTTAGTGGCAGATTTACGTGAAGAACCGGTACCAACAACATCACCCACATAAACTAATGGATGACCTTTGCCTTTCAACGCTTCGATTTCTTTGATGGGTCCCACAACACCTGATTCATCAGGCACAATACCGTCACGAGCATTTTTCAACATCGCTAATGCATGCAGTGGAATATCAGGGCGAGACCATGCATCTGGCGCAGGCGACAAATCATCAGTGTTGGTTTCACCAGACACTTTAAATACGGTTAATGTGACTTTTTCAGTCAATTTAGGACGGTTTAAAAACCAATCGGCATTGGCCCAAGCTTCAACCACTTGTTTAGCCGATTCATTGCCCGCTTGCATTTTTTCAACAACATCGTGGTATGAATCAAACATCAACAATGTATTGGAGAGTGCTTTAACAGATAGAGGTGCTAATGCGGCATTATCTAATTGGTCAATTAACGGATCAATGTTGTAACCACCTTGCATAGTGCCAAGTAGTTTAACAGCATGTTCAGCGCTTAAGATCGGAGATGACACAGTGCCTTTAGCAACGGCATCAAGGAAAGCGGCTTTAACATAAGCAGCTTCGTCTACTCCAGGTGGAATACGATGTTCTAGCAAGTCGAGGACGAATGCCTCTTCACCCGCTGGAGGTGTTTCAACTAACTTAACCAGTTCAGCCACTTGTTGTGCATTTAATGGCTTAGGGACTACGCCCTCTGCAGCACGTTCTGCGACGTGTTTACGATATGCTTCTAGCACGGCAACATTCCTCTTTGTTTGACGCCTAACGGCAAAACTCAGCGTCATTATGATACGCTGATAATTCCACTGGTTCGGGCTTGAAATCCGACCTCCAGTATACTACAGCTTTGTAAAAGTATGAATCAGCTCACACTATTAGCGAGATGAAATCAACGCGATTTATCAGCCCAGAAATCAATTTACCGACAAGTTTACTAAAATAAAATTAGACAATAGTTTTAAACAGCCTTAAATTTCATTAGATACATAAACTTACAATGAACCCAATGATTAAACTATCCACAAAATTATATTCCTCTCTGTCGATTAAATATTTTTTATAAAACACGGTTCTGATTGTGCCTTATCAACAACAAGGCAATAATTAGCCCTGACTATCGCCACCTTTATGGAACCAATATTGTGTCAACCCAGGTAAAAGCCGTTATTTTTGATATGGATGGAATTTTAATCGATTCTGAGCCCGCTTGGCAGATAGCCGAGCAAACTGTACTGAATGGTTGTGGGCTAAACCTCAGTCTCGAAGAAGTTGAGCAAACGACAGGCATGCGGATAGACCATGTTGTGAGTTATTGGTATCAACGCTTTCCTTGGCCAAATTATGATAATGCCGCCACGGCGACAAAAATAGTCAATGAAGTGATAGCCCAAATCAACGCCAATGGTGAGCCCATGCTCGGCGTGATTGAGTCGCTGGACGCGTGTAAACGTCTAGGGCTTAAAATAGGATTAGCCACCTCGTCGTCATCACGGATTATTGAGGCTGTTTTGCATAAACTCACTATTGGTCATTATTTTGATGCGATTGAATCTGCTGAAAATCTAGCTTACGGCAAACCCCATCCCGAGGTGTATTTAAATTGTGCCACAGGGCTGGGCATAGCGCCGAGTCAATGCATCGCTATTGAAGATTCGTTTAATGGTTTGATTGCGGCTCGGGCAGCCAGCATGCAAACGGTAGCGATCCCTGCGCCTCATACCGCAACTCACACTAAATGGGTTATTGCCCATCATCAGCTAGCTCACGCAGGATTATTACCCGCGCTGCTAGGGGCCTAGGTCACTACGCTGCTAAGGTCCTAGGCCGCTACGCGGATAGTGCGCTGCGCTTCTAGAGCGGACTTCGTCCTGCTAGGGACAGCTTCGCTGCTAAGATTTAATAGCCTCTGCAGCGTCCTAGCTTCTAGGCTTTTAGCTTGTATAGCATCTAGCAGCGAAGCGCTCTAGCCACTAGGCTTTTTAGCTCGTAAGCCTCTAGACTTTTGGCTTAGATAGACTGCCTAAAAGTTTTTACCGACAAATAAATAGAAAGCCGATTCGCCGCGGTCAGTAAAACCAAAGCCTAATGCCGCGGGGCCCCAATCGGTATCGGTACCTAAATACATACTACTGGCGAAAATCAAATCATCTAAAGCGACATCATCTCGCTCAAACCATACATTACCCGCTTCAAGGCTCGTCCCTAAGTACAAAGGTAAGTCGGTGATTAGCACATCACGGCCGAGATCATACTGATAGATCACCGCCGCAAATACTTTATGCGCCCCGACTAAGGTATCTTTGCGAAAACCAGACAAGTTTAAAAACCCTCCTAAATCAGCAACATGTAAGGTAAAGTCACCATCATTCTCAACCGTAGCCAATTCCATTTTACCCACAATGGCATGATTACCGAGCTTTAACGCGCCTTTCCAGTCAGCCTCAAATTGCCAGGCTAAATCATCACTAGAAGTGTTGCCAACGTTACTTAAGCCCTTATAAGACTCATCTCTTAAATAGCTAACAAAGGTGATTCGATTACCCTCTGTCGGGAAGCTAATACTGTTTAGATTGTCGTAGGCCACTTTAAAATAGCCGCCGCTTGAATGGTAGTTAAGCGAATCAACCAAGCCAAATTCACTCCTGACACGCCCATCTTCTGCGATAAAACCTAATTCAATAAGACCATCAGAGTCATAGTTATAACCAAGACCTAAAACGAGTTGAGCCACACTGTTTTCAAGTTGAATATAACGATTGCTTTGATTAAACAAATTCCAATCTTTCATTTCATACTGGAATCTTCCTAGGCTGTAGAATTTTTGGTCACGATCTAATGGTTGATAAAATTCAGTAGCCACTAACTTTCTATATCCCAGTTCTAATTCATTACGCCACTCGCCGCCATTTTCAGTCAAGTCGGTCATGGTATAAGCTAAGCTAAGGGTAATCGCTGAATCTAAGGTGAAGTCATCCTCCCAATTAAATCCCGCCTGGAAATAATTCGGCCCCCATGATTTGGCTTTGGTGGTGATGGTTAAAATTCGCCCTTGTTCAACATCTTCAAACTCAGCATCGACACGCTCAAATTTATTCAGCGAATACACTCGGTTTAGGGCTGAATCTAAATCCTCTTTGCTAAGCACAATACCTTCGGTAATCCCTAAACGCTCACGCAGTAATTTCTCACTGACTTTTGATTGATTATCAAAAGCAATTTTATAAATGGGTTTTTTAAGCGGATCTAACCACAGCGCGCTTTGTTGTAATTTACTCGCTTGATAAGCCAAATAATCTGATTCACTAATGCCAAGAGGCGCTAACGTCACCAACTCTAAATTGGCGGCATCTTCACCTAATTTGAGTGCCAACGGCATAATGGAAAAATCTGTGGTACTTAAGCTATCAATAGCAGGACGAATTAAAATATCGCTTGAAGTCAGTAAGTTTTTTTGTCGCGCCGTGCTCGCTTGAGTCAAAATGGTTGAGAGTTGCTCTAATACGGCAAGGGTACTGTCTAAGTTTTCTTGTTTGGTCAGGGCAGATCCAATATCGACAGCGATGATAATATCGGCACCCATAGCTTTGACTACATCGACAGGCATATTGTTAGCAATGCCACCATCAACGAGTAATCGACCGTCAATAAGCGCAGGCTGCAGCGCGCCCGGTACAGTGGCAGAGGCTTGCATCGCTTGTACTACACTGCCTCTAGATAACACTACGGCTTCGCTGGTCGCTAAATCAGTCGCTACCGCCCGGTAAGGAACGGCTAGCTCATCAAAGTCACCAAACTGTTCAACTAATCCTGTCGAATTACGCAGCAACTGCGACATACTCTGGCCACGCAACAAGCCGCTGGGTGAGGTTAAGCTATTATTGCTATAACCCACAGTGAGTGGAATATTAAACTGATCACGTTGCTGTTTATCACGGTAGCTTAATTTATCTCGCGGAATCGTATCTGAATAGCCTTTAGACCATTCACCATTAAGCATAATTTTTTCGATTTGGTCGGCGTTGTAACCGAGCGCATACATGCCGGCGACATAGGCGCCAATACTGGTGCCAGCGATATAATCTACAGGGATATGATGTTTTTCAAGTACTTTCAGCACCCCAATATGGGCAGCACCTTTGGCGCCGCCACCACTGAGCACCAAGCCAATGGTCGGTCTTTCTTTAGTAGATTTTTTGGCAGCATAGACTGGTTGCACCGCTAAGCTAAAGCAAATACAGCTAGCCAAAAACCAAGTCGTCAGGTTAAGGCGCAAAGTTTGTTGCATAAATCATTCCGAAAGTAAGTAAAAACAACTCATTCTAACAAAATTTGACCAATAGCCATACTAATGGATAGCAGCAGATGACACCAGCCAGACAAAAGTGCACATTACTCATTAATCAGCATTTTTCGCTTAATGTCGAGTTCAAGTTCGGCTTTGGGCATCGGCTTGGCAAAATAATACCCCTGAATAACATGGCATCCTCGCTTAACCACTTGATCCAATTGCTGCTCCGATTCAACGCCTTCGGCGATAACGTCAAGGGATAGGTTTCGCGCTAATTCAATAATACTGCTCACAATAGCTTGATCGGCTTGATTGGTATCAATATGAATTAAAAATGAGCGATCAATTTTTAGGGTGTTCACTTGGAATGACCGTAAATAGGCAAGTGATGAATAACCGGTGCCAAAATCATCTATGGCAACATTAATACCTAACTGCTTAAGTGCGAGTAAGTGTTGGCTGGCAATATCGATCTCTTTCATCAATACACCTTCAGTAATTTCTACCGATAAACACCTTGCAGGCATTCCCGTTTGATGCAGTGTTGCGGTTAAAAAGTCGATAAAATCTGGCTGCCTAAAATGCATAGCCGATACGTTAACAGACACTTTTATCTCACTCTGATACTGTTGATGCCAGCGAGCACCGTCGAGACAAGCTTGAGTCAGCACCCAGCGATCGATCTCAACAATCAAGCCACAGGATTCGGCAATACCAATAAACACATCGGGTCTGACCATGCCATCTTTTGGGTGTTTCCAACGGATCAAAGCTTCAACGCCTACGATTCTATTTTGTTGGTGAACATCGATCTGGGGCTGGTAATACACTTCAAATTCATTGCACAGTATCGCTCGATGCAAATCAGCTTCTAAGCGCAAATGGTATAATGCTTCTGCATTGCGCTCAGCGGAATAATATTGAAAATTCCCCCGGCCCTCTTCTTTTGCATGATACATGGCTAAATCGGCATTTTTTATCAAGGTCTCGGGGGTTTGATCATCACCAGACCAAATGCTAATGCCAATACTGGTCGAAATAAAGAATTCCCGCCCGTACAATTTAAAGGGCGTTTCGATTTGTTTTAATAGCTGTTTTGCAATGTGATTAATGGTATCGACATCTTTGGCGTCACGCAGCAAAATAACAAATTCATCACCACCAAAACGACACAACAAATGCTCTTCAGACAAACAAGACTGCAGTCGACTTGCGGCTTCAACTAACAATGCGTCACCCATACTGTGACCGTATGAGTCATTAACATGTTTAAATCTGTCGAGGTCTAAAAATAGTAGCGCTAAGGTTTCGTTCTGTTGCTTTGCCGTTTCAATAACCTGGCCTAATCGACGCGAAAACATCGCCCGATTAGCTAAGCCAGTTAACATGTCATTGTTTGCCAAGCGGCGCAGGTGAAGCTCATTATGTTTACGCTCAGTGATATCTGAAAATACCACCACATAATGTAATGCAGTGCCATTTAAATTAAACATGGTCGACACATTTATCCATACAGGACATCGGCTACCATCACTACAATTAAACTCGCATTCTCCGGTCCAAAAGAGCTCCTTATCAAACACATCATCCATGTCAAAAGGCTCTACAGTCTCAAACACTAAGTCGGAAAAAGGTTTGCCAGCTAAATCACTCTTTTTAGCCGCTAGAATTAAATTAGCAGCAGCATTACTAATTTTGATATTTTTATTCACGTCTAAGATCAACATACCTTCGGAGGTATTCTCAAACGCTTGAGCTAATAAATTGACCTCACTTTCAAGTGCTCTTTGCTGAGTGATATCGGTATACATCCCTGCAGCGTGAATTAACCTTCCACTGTTTTGATCAACCTCAATGGCGCGACCTTTAATCCGCAGCCAATGCCATTGATGATCATGTTCATTTTGATATCGGTACTCAATATCAATCATGTCTGTTGCAGATAACAGCAACTTATTCCAGGCTTTGGTGATCAGCTCAATGTCATCTTGATGAATGGGAATTTCTTCTAGTTTCATTTCGATATACGGTATAGGACCCAGTACACCACCTCGATTATCTAATGATAAAAGTCGCGTATTGCCATGCCACTCCCATAAGTCTGAATCGCTGCCTTTCAACGCTTGGCGCAAACGGTCATCACTTTGCAGCAATGCAACGTTCATTTTTTTAAAGCGATTGATCTGTCGCTGCCTAAACACCAATATCGCTAATACAATAAGTAATAGGCTAAAAGTTAATGCACCTTTAAATTGTTGCGATCGCCACCAAAATTGCTTAACCATAAAGGGATACTGGAAGGGTTCGCTCGACCATACACCATTTCTTTTATATAACAGTTCAAGCACATACGCCCCTGCACTTAAACCGGTAATATTAATTTGTGACTGCCCTTCTAATAACACGTAATTCCCAGTGTCGGCGCCATTCTTAACCAGACGATACTGTATGGTCATCGGCTTATTATCAAGGTAATCGAGAATGGCAATTTGAAAGCTAATTAAGTTGGCACCAGGTTCGACTTGCGACAATTGGCTTGGGATCAAAAAAACGGCGGTATTATTCTCATAATATACTGACACAGATTCAAGTATCACCTTGTCATTGACAGTACGTGGGGCCAGTTTATCAAGATCGATTAACATCGCGCCGTCTGGCGTACCGACATAAAATCCTTTATCAGGATCATAAAATTTTGCCGACTCATTAAATTCATCAGAAATGAATCCATCTTTATGGCTAAATGAACTGACTTTACCTGACGCTTTATTGACTTTAATGATGGCGCTAGCACAACCGATAATATGGTCCGTAGCCGTTTCTTGAAAAAAGAACACCACTTTACAGTCGATCTTCCACTGTTGATCAAGCGAAATAATCTCATCGGTCTGAGTATTGAATTGATAAATACCTTGCTGGGAAGTGCCTAACCAGATAACGCCTGGGGCCACTTGCATAATACTATTCATCGTTGGGAGATTAGTAAAATCGGCAAATACATCCACTTTAGAAACATATTCATCAGCAGTGGTTAAATAGCCAAAATGTTTACTGCCACTAATCCATAAATGATCCGCATCATCCCTTAATAAGGCTTTATATAGCGTATTACTTAATGACTGCTTACCATTTGATAGCGCTTGTAAGGTCAAATCATCATTACCCTCTTGCCAATAATACAAGCCTTTATTGGTGGTAAACCAAATCATATCGTTAAACAATTCGTCACGATAAATACCGATGACAATCCTATCGCTCAGCGACGCTTTGCCACCACTCCACTGAGCAAAATCAGTACTGGTATTGGTTAATTTATTGACCACATATAAGCCACTGGTGGTGGCTAACACAAGGTGCTGTGCGTCTAGGGATCCAATCCGATAAATACTGTCATTAAGTTCAAACCCTGCTGGGATTATCATGGTTGATGTTTGGTCAAGTGTATTAACCACAGACAAACCACCATCGGTACCTAACCACACCTTGTCGCCTTCACTGTATACCGACCACACCATTTCATTATCAAGTTGATAAGGCGGTTTTTTAGAGTAATCATCAATTAAAAATTCAGGTTTGCCCGCAATCACAGCAAGACCATCACCTGAACCACCAACCCACAACAACCCCTCTGCATCAACCGCCATATCATGAATGTAATCAATATTAGCTCTTTGTTTAAGTTCGTCACGGTATACGATTAGCTTGTTGTTTTCTTGGCTCCAAAAAATCAATCCTGCACGGCTTGAAATCCATAAATCACCATTAAGATCTTGCTCCATTTGCTCAACATAATAAGGAATTTCAGGCACCGATTGTAGTGTGAGCGTATTGGTATTGACCTTAAATAACCCTTTCGATGTCAGCATCCATACCCGCTGTTGTTTATCTTGAAACAGCTTTCTAATGGAACCGTTTTTATCCGACCATGGAAATACGCCGATGAAGGTCCCGTCAGCCTGATGAAGTTGCAGCACATGATCAGTGGAAAACAAATATTGCGCGTTGTTTAATTCAAGCGCGTTACGCCAAGGTAAATTGTGATCTAATAAATGACTAGGGGATAAATACAATTGCTGAGAAGTATCATCAAAATAATAAACTTGGCCAGAATAAGCTAGAATTAACAGCCGTCCATCGAGCTGACGCTGAGTCGCTGCCACGCGAATACTGTTATTAATGTTAGTGACATCATTGTCTTTAGGCTTAAGCAACAAGCTAAACTGATTATCTAAAATGCTGTATAAATATAACGAGGAATTGGTGCCAATAAGTAAATGGTCTTGGTCAGAATTAACGACTGTAGAAATGAGCTCATCATCAAGGACTGAATCAAAACCGACTTTATCGATGCGCCTAACTTTATTATTACTAACCCGATACAAACCTTGCTGAGTCGCCAACCAAACAAATCCATAATGGCCAAAGCTTATATCTTGGATCGTGGCATTGGCTAACCCATCGCGCGCAGTAAACACTCGCTGAACGATATCTGCTGCACTCGCTGGAGCAGCGCTGAATAAGTAAAAAATCACACTAACGAAGCAACAGATTACCGCTTTTATCATAAATTAAGCCTATACCTCGAAAAGAAAATATTTGTACTCATCGTCATCATCAGCCGATGAGACTACCGCGGCCAGCATTATTATTTAACGGCTCTGCAGCTGGAACAAACAATATAATCTTTTAAACGGAAACAAAAATAATCCTGCATAACGTCTGACAAGTTATTTTTTAGCGAGTTTATCTATCTTTTTTTATAATCAATATTAATGTTTTAACATGATTATGTTTATAAAGTAATACTTTCACCTAAGACACCTCCACAAAGTCAAATTGTAGGTAAAAAAAAGCACCCCTAGATAGGAGCGCCTTATGTCGTCAAGTATTAATTACTTCTTCTTAACCGCTTTAGGGTTAGGTAAATCAGTAATTGAACCTTCATACATTTCAGCCGCTAAGCCAACTGATTCATGTAATGTCGGGTGAGCATGGATCGTTAATGCTAAATCTTCAGCATCACACCCCATTTCAATGGCTAGGCCAATTTCACCTAATAATTCACCACCGTTAACGCCGACAATAGCACCACCGATCACCCGGTGAGTCTCTTTCTCGAAAATTAACTTAGTCATACCTTCGCTGCAATCTGATGCGATTGCACGGCCGCTTGCTGCCCACGGGAACGTCGACGTTTCGTAAGCAATACCTTGCTCTTTCGCTTCTTTCTCAGTGAGGCCGACCCATGCAACTTCAGGGTCTGTGTAAGCAATTGATGGAATAACTTTAGGATCGAAATAGTGCTTCAAGCCCGAAATCACTTCAGCGGCAACATGACCTTCATGGACACCTTTGTGAGCCAACATAGGCTGGCCAACGATATCACCGATAGCATAAATATGAGGTACGTTGGTACGTAACTGCTTATCAACATTAATAAAGCCACGCTCATCAACATTAACACCGGCTTTTTCAGCAGCCAGAGACTTACCATTAGGTGAACGACCAATGGCGACTAATACGGCATCATAACGTACAGGTTCTGCAGGCGCTTTCTTGCCTTCCATTGTGACGTAAATACCGTCATCTTTGGCTTCAACCGCAGTCACTTTCGTTTCAAGAATAAGGTTAAACTTCTTCTTAATTTGTTTAGTGAATACACGAACAACGTCTTTGTCTGCAGCGGGAATAACTTGGTCAAACATTTCAACCACGTCAATTTCACTGCCTAAAGAAGCGTATACGGTGGCCATTTCTAGACCAATAATACCGCCACCCATCACTAATAACTTACCTGGAACTTCTTTCAGTTCTAGTGCATCAGTCGAATCCCAAATACGCGGGTCTTCATGGGGAATAAACGGTAATTTAATGGGACGTGAACCGGCAGCAATAATGGCTTGTTCAAACTGAACCACTGTCACTGTGCCATCTTCTGCAGTGACTTCTAAGCTATTAGGGCCAGTAAATTTACCAAAACCATTAACCACATCAACTTTACGCATTTTAGACATTCCGCCTAATCCGCCGGTTAACTGTCCAACAACTTTATTTTTAAAGCCACGTAATTTGTCTAAATCAATCTTAGGCTCACCAAAAACGATGCCATGATCAGCAACCATTTTGGCTTCTTCAATGACTTTTGCTACATGCAATAGTGCTTTTGAAGGAATACAGCCAACGTTCAGACACACACCACCAAGGGTACTGAAACGCTCAACAATTATGGCGTCTAAGCCTAAGTCAGCAGCACGAAACGCCGCAGAATAACCTGCTGGGCCTGCCCCTAGTACGACTACTTGAGTTTTAATTTCGTTACTCATGATTTCCTCTAATCTTGTTCATTCCGTGTGAAAGACGGATCGGCCCAAATGTCGATGTCGCCAGCTTGAAACTTACGTTTCACGTCCAATTTCCATTCAGTTGTTAACTAAAAAATTGGGATGGGCGCATTTTATACTCAAATCAATTTGTTTGAAACCGATCACAATAAAAAGGTCGCTCTTATGAGCGACCTTTGGGGTTATAAAATCAATGTGCGAATGTCTGATAATATTGCAGATAAGGTCACACTAAAGCGTGCAGCCATCGCCCCATCAATAACGCGATGGTCATATGACAAGGATAAGGGCAACATTAATTTAGGTTGAAACTCTTTACCGTTCCACTTTGGCTTAATTTCAGATTTTGACACCCCTAAAATCGCCACGTCTGGGTAGTTAACAATCGGCGTAAACGCCGTACCGCCAATACCACCTAAACTTGAAATAGTAAAACAGCTACCTTGCATATCAGCCGACTTTAACTTGCCATCACGAGCGCGGATAGAAATATCGGTTAATTCACGCGACAATTCTACAATGCCTTTTTTATCGACATCACGAACCACAGGAACCATTAAGCCATTCGGGGTATCAACAGCCACACCAATGTGGAAGTACTTCTTCTGAATAAGCGACTCACCGTCACTGCTCAAACTAGAGTTAAACACTGGGAACTCAGCTAATGCTTTGGCAACCGCTTTCATCATGAACACTAGTGGGGTGATCTTGTAATCGGCTTTTTTCTTCGCAGCAAGCTCGTTTTGTTGCTTACGGAAGGCTTCCATCTCAGTGATATCAGCTTCGTCAAACTGGGTAACATGTGGAATGGTAACCCAGTTGCGATGTAAGTTAGGACCCGACAATTTCTGGATCCGGCTTAATGGCACTTCTTCCACTTCACCAAACTTACTGAAATCAACCTTAGGCGCAGCAATTACGTTTAAGCTGCCAGCACCACCAGCAACCGCCGTAACAGCTGAAGCTTTAGGACGTGACAACTCGTACTTAACAAACGCTTGTACGTCTTCTTTCAAAATACGCGCTTTACGGCCAGTACCAGACACCTGGCTTAAATCAACACCAAATTCACGCGCTAAACGACGTACCGCAGGTGATGCATGTGCGACACCTGTTGACGTAGGCTTCGCTGCACTTGGATGATACGGCACTGGCGGAGTTGATGGACGACTTGCCGCTATGGTTGGCGCTGGCGCTGCGGGTGCAGGTTCAGCTTGCACTGGAGCCGCTTGGGCCACTGGCGCAGTACTTGTGGTTTCAATCGTAGCAATTAAGCTACCTTGAGACACTTTATTGCCCACTTTAACGGTTAACGACACTAACTTACCGGCAAATGGGGCCGGTACTTCCATGGTCGCTTTGTCAGTTTCAAGGGTAATTAAGCCTTGATCTAGAGTGATGTCATCACCTATAGAAACCAACACTTCGATAATATCAACATCACTAGCGTCGCCAATGTCAGGTACATGAATTTCTTGTACTTGAGTTGTCGTTGCGGCTTGTGCTGCAGGAGCCTGAGCCGCTTGAGCAACCGGTGCAGCTGCTTGTGGCGCAGATTCAACAGGTGCTGCTGCAACAGGAACAGAACCGGCCACTTCTAACATGATAACCAATGAACCTTCAGACACTTTGTCGCCCAAGGCCACATTAAGCTCTTTAACCACACCCGCTTTGGGTGACGGAACATCCATGGTGGCTTTATCGGTTTCTAAGGTAATCAGACCCGTATCAACATCAATGTTATCGCCAACAGCAACCAGAACTTCAATAATAGACACATCGGTGTCACCACCAATATCAGGTACTTTGACCTCAATCACTTCTGAACTGCCAGCACTTGGAGCAGCTGCTGGAGTAACTGCCACTGGCGTTACAGGTGCAGGAGCCGCAGCTTGGGCAACTGGCGCTTCTGCTTTAGGTGCTTCTGCTTTAACAGGCGCGGCGTCAGCAGCACTCATCATCGCGATTAACGTGCCTTCAGACACAGTATCACCTACAGCAATCTTTAATTCTGCCAAGGTGCCAGCAAAAGGTGCTGGAATGTCCATGGTTGCCTTATCGCTTTCAACTGTGATGATTGACGCTTCTTTTTCAAGAAAATCACCCACTGCAGCACAAATTTCAATAACTTGTACGGCATCAGTATCGATATTAGGAACCAAAATTTCTTTTAATTCAGCCATTTTGTATCCCCTTACGCTAACTGTGGGTTGATCTTATCAGCATCAATGCCATATTCAGCGATGGTTTTCGTTAACACATCAACAGGCATTTCATTACGATCAACAAGTGACTTCAGCGCCGCAATAACAATAAACTTGGCATCCACTTCAAAGTGATGACGTAAGTTTGCACGGCTGTCGCTGCGTCCAAAACCATCGGTACCCAACACTTTATAATCTGTTGGTACAAAAGCACGTAATTGCTCGCCGTATATTTTCATATAATCGGTAGCCGCAATTACAGGCGCATCTGACGATAACACTTGACTGACATACGCTTGCTTAGGCTCTGCGGTTGGGTGCAACATGTTCCAACGCTCAGCAGCTTGACCGTCACGGGTTAACTCGTTAAAGCTGGTCACACTGAATACGTCGACACTGACACCAAAGTCTTTGGCTAATGCTTGTGCTGCATTGCGAACTTCTTCAAGAATAGTACCGCAACCCATTAACTGAACTTTACCTTTACCACTACCAGCAACAGACTCAAGCTTATAAATACCTTTGACAATACCTTCTTCAGCACCGGCTGGCATTTCTGGCTGCACGTAGTTTTCGTTCATGGTGGTTAAGTAGTAGTAGATATCTTCTTGATTTTCGCCATACATACGACGAATACCATCTTGTACTACCACCGCAATTTCATAACCATAAGTAGGATCGTAAGAAATACAGTTTGGAATCGTGTTCGCCAACACGTGGCTGTGACCATCTTGATGCTGTAAACCTTCGCCGTTCAATGTTGTACGGCCTGAAGTACCACCCACTAGGAAACCACGCGCACGCATATCGCCTGCGGCCCACGCCATATCACCAATGCGTTGGAAACCAAACATTGAGTAATAAATGTAGAAAGGAATGGTTGGCATATCGTTAACAGAGTAGCTTGTTGCTGCAGCAACCCAAGATGACATCGCCCCTAACTCGTTAATCCCTTCTTGCAATACTTGACCGGTTTTATCTTCACGGTAGTAAGCAACTTGATCAGAATCTTGTGGGATATATTTTTGGCCTTCATGAGCATAAATACCCACTTGACGGAATAAACCTTCCATACCAAAAGTACGCGCTTCATCAGGAATAATCGGCACAATGCGCTTACCGATTTTTTTGTCTTTTAATAACGCCGTTAATACTCGAACAAACGCCATTGTTGATGAAATTTCACGGCCATTTGAGCCTTTCAAAATCGAATCAAAAATCTTCAATGAAGGGATCTCTAACTCTTCAGTGAATTTTTCACGACGTTGTGGTAAATAACCTAATAACGCTTCACGGCGACTCTTCAAGTATTTCACTTCTTCAGAGTCTGGACCTGGATGATAAAAAGGCAGATCTTCTAACTTGTCATCCGGGATCGGAATATTGAAACGGTCACGGAAATGACGGATAGAATCGAGACCCATTTTCTTGACGTTGTGAGCGATGTTTTTACCTTCACCCGCGTCACCTAAACCGTAACCTTTAACCGTTTTGGCCAGGATAACCGTTGGACGACCTTTGGTTTTTTGTGCATGTTCAAGGGCAGCGTAAACTTTAACCGGATCATGACCACCACGGTTTAAGCGCCAAATGTCATCATCTGACATGTTAGCCACCATTTCGGCAGTTTCAGGGTACTTACCAAAGAAATGCTCACGGGTCCATGCGCCGCCTTTGGCTTTACAGTTTTGGTATTCACCGTCTACGGTTTCTTCCATTAACTGTAATAACTTACCGCTGGTATCACGGGCCAATAATGGATCCCAATAACGACCCCAAATCACTTTGACTACTTCCCAGCCTGCGCCGCGGAATTCGCCTTCAAGTTCTTGGATAATTTTACCGTTACCACGTACAGGGCCATCAAGACGCTGTAAGTTACAGTTAACGATAAACACTAAGTTATCTAATTCTTCACGTGCCGCTAAACTAATAGCACCTAATGCTTCTGGTTCATCACACTCACCGTCGCCTAAGAAACAGTAAACCGTTTGCTTAGAGCAATCTTTTAAACCACGGTCAGTTAAATACTTCAAATAACGCGCTTGGTAAATCGCTTGAATAGGACCTAGGCCCATCGATACCGTCGGGAACTGCCAATAAGTAGGCATTAACTTAGGATGCGGGTATGAAGAAAGACCTTTGCCATCGACTTCTTGACGGAAATTAGCCATTTGCTCTTCAGTAATACGCCCTTCAAGGAATGAACGCGCATAAATACCGGGTGCGATATGGCCTTGGAAATACACCAAGTCACCACCATCTTGCTCATTAGGTGCGCGGAAGAAGTGGTTAAAACACACATCATAAATCGTCGCACTAGAAGCAAAACTTGAAATATGGCCACCAAGCTCTAAATCTTTCTTAGAACCACGTAACACCATCGCCAAGGCATTCCAACGGATAATCGCCCGAATACGGCGTTCCATTTCTTGGTTGCCGGGCATATTTGGCTCTTGGCCTGCAGGAATGGTGTTTAAGTAAGCAGTTGTTGCATTATAAGGTAAGTGAGTACCGTTACGACGCGCTTTATCGATTAATTTTTCGAGTAAAAAGTGTGCTCGTTCAGACCCTTCTTGCTCTAGTACAGCTTGCAGAGCATCAACCCACTCTTGGGTTTCTGATGGATCTAAATCTTGAAGCATATCTTCAGACATATCGCAGTCCTTCTCTATATACGGGTTATATTTCGGCTTTAGTTGCTGCTTGTTGACACAACAACTCAGTTACGTGCCGCTCTTTAAACGGCGCAAACTACGTTGCAACCGACTGTCTTCTTCTCTTACTAACAACATGACTTCTTCGATATAGCTTAAATGCTCATTCGAAGCTTCACGTGCAGCCTCTGGGTCCCGGCGTATAATCGCAGCCAGTAACGCGCGTCTGTGATCATTTGCCATGGTGGAAGCGTCTTGGCGTTTGCTCAAAAGTTCCAAATTTTGTGCCACATTTTTGTGCAGCACGGGGGTTAAACTCAATACTAAATGCAGCATGGCAACATTATGTGACGCCTCTGCAACTGCGCGATAAAAACGCACAATAGCATCAGATTTCGTCTCAATATTCGTTGCGGCTTCTACTTCAATAATGCGTTTTTGGATATTTTGCATATCCGCATCATTGCCGCGCAGCGCAGCAAAATACGCCATCATGCCTTCAGTGGCGTGACGGAATTCGAGTAAGTCATACTGACTTTCAGAATCGTTATGCATTAATTCAACAATAGGATCGGCAAGACTTTGCCAAAGTTGTTCTTTAACGTAGGTGCCACCGCCTTGACGACGCATGAGCAAGCCTTTAGCTTCTAATTTTTGAATCGCTTCACGCAATGAAGGACGAGACACTTCAAATTGCACCGCGAGTTCGCGTTCAGGAGGTAGTTTTTGACCCGGCTGCAAACTGCCTTCGAGGATCATTCGCTCTAATTGCTCCATGATCACATCAGAAATTTTTGGCTGGTTGATCTTAATATAAGCCATTTTGCGCTCAGCTCCTTAACAAGCAATTGTCAATTGGTCTTACCAATTAATATGAGAGAGCGCACTTTATCAAATCATACAAGCCATGTCTAGTTATCAGAATACTGACAAAAGAGAGCTGCGTCGTTTAAAACGCTCATGCCTAGAGCATAACCTATATTTCTGTTCTAAGGGTCAGACTATTTATCCATATTAGCCTCAATACTGGATAAGCGTTGGGATAAATCGTTAAAAGTGAACGCTAGAAGCCTAGATGCAATAAAAGCTAAAAGCCTAGATACTAGAGCGCTACGCTGCTAGAGGCTATAAAATCTTAGCAGCGAAGCTGTCCTAGCAGGACGCAGTCCGCTCTAGAAGCACAGCGACCCTAGCAGGACGTAGTCCGCCCTAGAAGCGCAGCGCACTATCCGCGTAGCGGCCTAGCTAGCTAACAACACCAAAAATGGTTAATACGGAAACCAACGTCAGCAGCAACACAAAATTACGTTTACTCAATGCCAGTAATGCCAATGTGGACTGCACACTCAGTGGCGCATCCCCCGCTTCAGGTAAAGACTCAGCCGCCACCGCTGTATTGGTCACTATGGTTTTTGCATCAATATTGACACTTAAACCATATTGCCGCCACGCACTTAAGCCTTCGCTAAACTGGCCACTTAATACATAGCCAAAACTAAACACCCGACTTGGCAACCAATCAAATAACATCTGTAAATGATCGACCAATGGCATTTCAAGCTTATTCTTACTGTTGTACTCACTGTAAAAGCGCACAGTACAGTATAATATTGCACCTACCGGCCCTAAAAATATCAAATACAATGCAACGGCACCGTAATAGCGGTAATTAAGCCAAGCAACTGTTTGTCCCACTTTACAGCCTAAATCCTGTTCATCCACCACGTCTAAACAGTCACTACAATCCAACTCGCCGGCATAACGATAACAAGCTTGTACGTCGCCACGACATGCCGCCTGGATATACTGTTTAAACACACCTCGTAATGATTGGTGACTAAAACAAATAATGGATATCAGTACCCAAAATAACAAACTCAATATATCAAAAAATATACCATCGAGTAGAAAACTGATCACAAACACCAATAAAGCCGGCAGCACAATCGCCATCGCAACGCTAAATGCTGATTTAAGTGATTGGCTATCCCAAAACTTTTTTTGGTAACGCGTCATAACGCTATCGAACTGCCAACCACTTGGCAGCAGCTTCAAACGTTCAACTAAAATTGCCACTAATAATGAAAATAACGCCATGAATATCCTTTTTACTTCTATTCAGTTACAGCTGTCATCATTGAAGGACTGTGGTGTAGTGGGCGGAGCCTGCAAGTCTTATGTGACAACACATAGAGAGCAACACATAACGAGTAACACAAGCTATGCCACAAACGCTTATCTAAACAGTTGCAATGGCCTGTTGATATCGCGACCAATCAAAACTGAAACCTGGGTCAGTTTTACGCCCAGGAGCGATATCGCAATGGCCAACAATATTATTTACCTTAATCATAGGATACTGCGCCATTAACTCCAATGTTAACAGGATTAATTGCTGGTATTGCTCGTCGGTATAGCCACTACTATCTGTGCCTTCCAGTTCGATGCCAATGGCAAAGTCGTTACAGCCCTTACGCCCCTTGAACTCAGAAACCCCAGCGTGCCATGCTCTGTCATCACAACCAACATACTGCACCACTTCACCATCGCGCCTAATTAAAAAATGCGCCGAGACTTGCAAGCCAGCCAACTGAGCAAAACTGTCGTCTGCATCAATATCCAAGCAACCTTGAAATAGTTCATCAATATGCGGTAAACCAAAACACCCCGCAGGCAAGCTAATATTGTGGATCACCAACAAGCTGACCTCATTGTTGGGTCGTGGATTAAAATGTGGCGAAATACATGGTCTAGCGCTGGCCAACCAACCTTGTTGTAATAAGCCTTTTGGCATACGCCTCCTTAAACATAACTATCTAACCATTTCATAACCAGTGCTTGATACCCAGTGCTTGATAACCAGACCTTGATAACCAGACCTTGATAACCAGACCTTGATAACCAGAGTCAGTCTAAATTTAACAGTATTAAACCGCAATACCAATGCTGATTATCCCTAAGATCTAGGACGGACTGCGTCCTGCTAGTTACTAGAGCGTGACTACGTCACTGCTAGGATCGCTGCGCTGCTAGGGCGGACTGCGTCCTGCTAGTTACTAGATCGTGACTACGTCACTGCTAGGATCGCTGCTAGGGCGGACTGCGTCCTGCTAGGGACAGCTTCGCTGCTAAGATTTTATAGCATCTAGCAGCGTAGCGCTCTAGGCTTTCGCTCTTATAGCCTCTAGGCTTTTAGCTTTTAGATGCATATAAGTGTCAGTATATAGCCAAGTTATGCTAATCTTTAACAAATGCTTTTTGCAAAAAACACCCCATTGAACACTCTGTTGAACAAGGTTATCATTTAGCCTTATCACGTTCTTTAGCAAGGACTTAGCTTATGTTAGAAAACGATATCCGTCATGCTGTGCAAACAGCGCTTGATGAAGACTTAGGTCACACTACCCATAATACTATCCACGACATGCTTAATGCCGATATTACTGCCCAGCTTATCCCGGCAGATAGACACGTTTCAGGCGCGTTAATCACCCGCGAAGATGGGGTTTTTTGTGGTAAAGCGTGGGCAGAGCAAGTCTTTAATCAACTGGGCAGTGAAGTCGTACTTCATTGGCATGTTGATGACGGTGATTTAATTGTGGCCAATCAATTGTTATGCGAACTCTCTGGCCCAGCACGGGCTATTTTAACTGGCGAACGTACTGCAATGAACTTTATTCAAACCTTGTCAGGGGTTGCCAGCTTAACAAAGTTGTACGTGAATAAGCTCGTGGGTACTCATACCCAATTACTCGATACCCGCAAAACTATCCCAGGCCTGCGCACCGCCCAAAAATACGCGGTAACTTGTGGTGGCGGCAGAAATCACCGCATAGGCTTATTCGATGCTTTCTTAATTAAAGAAAACCACATTATGGCTTT
>TARA_R110000851_G_scaffold212152_1_pt1 | contig 22718 bp, 16 predicted proteins | sample TARA_R110000851 | Tara Oceans TARA_R110000851 (sample SAMEA4397627) | marine metagenome | biome: Polar Biome; feature: [DCM] deep chlorophyll maximum layer (ENVO:01000326); material: water (ENVO:00002006), including particulate matter (ENVO:01000060) such as... | depth 17 m
AATATCAGAAGTGCTTGTAACAACCTTAGACAACATACCATCTCTAGAAGCTACTGACTCAGATTCAATATCAGAAGTACTCGTGACAACCTTAGACAACATGTCTTCTCTCGAAGCTACTGACTCAGACTCGATGTCAGAAGTACTCGTAACGACCTTAGACAACATACCTTCTCTATAAACAGATGAAGAAGAAAGGATATCAGATTTTTTAGTATAAATCCTTTTAAGCATATCATTTCTATACTTTTCAGATTCTTCCTCAATATTTGTTGAGGCATTTATCACCTTACGAAGACTTTCTTCCCTATACTTCTCAGACTCTTCCTGAATAGAAGTCTTTACAATAACATTTTTAGAAATCATTTCTTTCCTTGGTTGGAAAGAAGCCTCCATAATACTTGTTGGGGTAGAGACATTCATTCTCAAAAGAGCTTCCCTAAAATCATCAGTTTTAACACTGTAGTATTTACGGAACTTCTGAAATATCCTGTCACTTTCGTCATTAGGATCAAATAAATAGTTGAACTCGTCTTCTGTTGCCATTTTTTAAACGTTTGTAATAAATAAGCGATAGAAAATTTTACCTACCAGTCATTTGTCTTGTGTCCTTAAGAATTTTACTTTGAAGCGTTTTTCCATCCATTTGGATTTCAACAACAATCTTTCTTTCAGAGTTGTTATTTGAACTTCCACTCCCTCCACTACCTCCACCCATCATTCCCTGAACAGTAGAAGCAAGCTTATCAAAAGCGCTTGACCTTGATGCAGAAGCCAGTTTAGAAGCTGTATCTTTTATTTCTTCTAATTTAGACACATTAATGTCAGCAATAGCCGTTTTAAGCTTTACTGTGGCATTTGCAAACTTTTCCATACCCTCGGCTCCAACAGTAAGAGAATTAGCAAGAGAAACCATCACAATAGACAACGAACCTAGTACGCCAGTCATAATATACAATCCCGCCATAGTCATAGGATTAGCAAACATCATAGCTGAAAGCGCCATTGCGCCTAAAGCCCCTGACATTAGGTACATCGAACCTACATTCTCAAGAGTCATAACCGAAAACACTTTCACAAAACCATCAGCTATGGCTCCTATAATTGGAGGTATACCTTTCATCACATCCCCGAAACTCCCCATAAGCGGAGCAGTTAAACTAAGAGCGTAAGCAAACGGAATCATTGCCAAACCTAAAGCCGCAATTAAAGCAATTCCTGTAAGAACAGGGCCAGAAGTTGCGGCAAAAGTTGATAAACCCCCCGCTAAAGCCGTAAGACCGAATGCTGCTAAATGACCTAGAACTCCTACGCCAAGCATAAAAGGCAAAGCAAGTGTTGCGAGAGTACCAGCAAGACCAAACAAAGCAAGATTAGCTATTCCTGTTCGAACTGGTTGTGCAGAAAACAATTCTAGACCTACACCTAAACCTAAAAGCCCATTACCCGCAACGTTACCCAAAGCGGCTACCCCAGCCATAAAAGGCAAAGCAAGTATTGCGACAATACCAGCAGGGCCAAACAAAGCAAGATTAGCTATTCCTGATAAAACTTTTTTTCCAGACATCCCTTCTAATCCTTGTCCTAGAGATTTTAACCCTGAACCACCAGAGCTTTTTGCTATATTTTTAGTATCAGGTGACACATCGTCTTTAGTCTTGCCTGAAAACCTACTTTTTATAAACCCTTTAACTTTACCGCCAGCTCCACCTTCGCCTGAAAGCCCTAACTTGCTGCCAATGGTTTTCACAAGCCCTTTACCTGTAAATGCTGCCATCAATTTACTTACTACAATACCAATCGCTAAAGTACCTCCAATCCATTTTTTTGTCGTTTCATCAAATTTAGAAAACCCAACAGACAAATCAGTCAATACCTTTGCCACCCAATTTAAAGCAGGAGTAAGAAATGCAACTGTAGACATTATTGATCCAACAAGATTTGAAAAAGCTTCTTCAAGACCTTGGTTCATTTTCGCTCTTTCCTCTAAAGTGTCACTCTCATCTTTAGCAGCTTCCAAAATCGCTTCCATTGTTTTTTTATCCATATCTGCTAAATTTTCATTGGATATTTTATGATCCTTAAATATTTTTTGAAAATCATCCCCTATCTCAATCGTCCCATCTTTTGAAATATCAAGCATTTTAGATAAAGAGTTTTTTTGCAACTCCTTTTCCGCCTCATCTAAACCAGCAAACAAACCTGAGAAATCAGCTGTTTTCTTACCCACCTCAGCAGTCTTCATAATAGAATTCTGAATAGCGTCCATACTTAAACCTGTAGCTTTCGCCACAATTTGTAAACGATCAACATCAACTGGGTCAAACTTATAGTCTTTACCAACGAATCCACCGATATCAGAACCCATTGTGGTAAGTATTTTACCTAATTCCTCAGGCCCTTTTCTCGCTGCTGAAAGTAAGTCCATTGGGTTTATTTGTGAGAACGAACCACCCGCCAACTGAAGTTCAGCAGCCATATCTAAAGCTCCCTCAAAAGTTCTAGCTTGTTCGGCTACATTAAAAATCTCACCAATATCAATCCTTAAAAACTCCGCCTTAACAGCCATTCTCTCTAAAGATGCCTCACCTTCAGTGAAACCAAACTGACGCATTTTACCAATATTCTGAGTAATCTGACGAACAACATTCTTAGTGTTTACCCCAAGCCTTTGAGATGAGCTGTTAATTGATTCAAAGTATTCTTTTACATCTCCAGAAGACTTACCCCATTTCATCATTTCTCCCGCAATACCTACAATCTCAGTAGATGAAACTCCAATCGCTTTTTGGATTGAAGCAAAATCTTCTGTGGCAGTCTTTAATGTGCTAAAATTAGTAGTACTTAAGCTATCCCCTAACTCTGACATCATACCAGTAGTGTCTGCAACAGACATTCCGAAAGCCCTAGTCTTAGAAGTAAGGTCTGTCATTCCCCTTGAATTTTGTTTAAACAAAATTCCTGAGTCCTTTTGAGCATCAGAGACTGCTTTGTCAAATTCAAATATGAAATCTAAAGTTTGCTTACCAAATAATTTTCCGTATTCTAATAAACCTTTTGAAAAAGAAAACGATTTCTTACCGCCTTCTTCAAGCTCAGCATTAGCATCACCTAAAAGAGAAACATTTTTTGATAATTCACCATTAAGGTTTTCAACATTATCTTTTATATCGGTATGACCCGCAATAGCTGTAGCAAGCCCAACGTTTACTTCAGAGTTTAATTTCACCTTCCCCTTAAGAAGATTGTTTATCATCTGATGCTTCTCTTCAAGAGAGCCTGCTGATTCAAGAATGCTTTTCCCTATGCCATCTATACCTTTTGAATTAGCAAGTGCAGTTGCAAGCTCTTCAATAGATAAATTTCGAAATTTACTTAATTTTTCAGCTAACTGCACTTTAGATTCTTCAGAGGTCAAACCACTTTTAAGTGCGTCATTAAGATCCATCTGATTGCCTCTGATCAAAACACTGAGTTCATTAATCCTTTCCTGCTCTTTAGCTAATTGTTGAGCAGACTTCTTCCCCTCCTCAAACCAAACTTCTGCACCCAACCCAGTGACACGAGTAGCTATAGAACTCAAAATAGAATCAGTCTCTGTAAGAGCGGTATTATTAGTCTTAACTTTTTTTACCAGTTTATCATATTCCTTAGCTGATAAACCATTTGATTTCTTTTTTGCCATTTACTATTGTTTATTATAAATAAGATATGAAAAAAAATTAAAAATCAAATTCAAGCTGAAAGACAAGCAATCTAAAATCTGTCTTCCTAACTGGATGAGTTGTTTTTCCTACCGCTACTAAATCCCCATTACTATTAAGCACTCCTACTTCCGTAATATATGACTCATCTCCTTGACTTAGGTTAAATGTTGAGTTAGCTGATTCATTCAGCCTCTCACTGTCTATTTTTAAAGTAATAATAGTCTTGTGTGTCCTTTCAATAAACCCAGTTTGAACGTTTCCATACAAGAATGACTCTTCACCCAAGGTTAAGTCTCTCTCGTCACCATCAAAAGCACTTGTAGTATAGAAACTTCCCAATTCATACGTAACTCCTGAAGTATAGTCTTCTTGAGAAATTGTAAACTTATTAGCCTGCAAGAAAGCTGGGTCAATGGTTATTCCTGCGGACGGGTTCGTATAAGCTCCGTTACCTAAACCTGTCCCATCATCCCCACCCATCATTACCCAATCAGCTGTATTGATTGAATTTATGTTAGTAAAATCACTGGTGTTCATTTTATAAGCAATTAACTTAGTCCTATTGGCGGAATACCCAGTTCCTGAATAAGCGTCAAATCCAGCAGAATTTCTCATATATGGGAACCCTCCGTCAGGAAATGTAACGCTTACATATTTAGAACTTCCTTGACAGTCAACTTTTTGAATGTAACCGCAATGCATTGCGTTTCTCTGCCCCAAAGAAGAAGTTATCGAGTTCACAATGTCTGCTTCATTTATATATGAAACCAATAAAGTTTCTCCGTCATTTAATAAAGCAGTAGTGTTTTCAATAGTTAAAGGAGATTTAGGCATATCAACCAAAGAGACATGAGGTTTTGGGAGAGTCCAGTTTCTGTTCGACTTATAACTCATAGCATTCAACAGTTCTGGGTCAGTTATAACAAATAATTTTAATTTCATATAAGCCCTACCTACAACATTCCCCCTGTCATCAACTAGGTTTCTATATTGCGTTTTAGCGAGATTGTCATATTTTGTTTCTTGATTTTTATCCGTAATTCTCAAACCTCCGTATTCAGCCTTGCCAGCAATACTGTCAAAGTGATGCCAAAGAACAGTGGGTAGGTCAATTTGAATTGTATCAGCAAGAAGCTCATCACCATAAGCAGAGCCTTTATAAGAATTGGTATAATGAATAACCCCAACTGCTCTATAACCTTTTTCAAATCCAAAATATTGTTTTGTGCCATTAAACTCTAATGAACCATAACTTTGATATTGATCAACAGCAGTAGCCCCAACAACATTAGATGTACGGACGATATTTAAATTCCAAACAGGAGAAGGGCTTGTTGACCCTGACCCATAGTAACTTTCAGAACTAGTAGATGGGTAAGTAACAAACGGGAAAGTAACAAACGGAGGGACATTATTAGCTTTAAAATCCATAATATCTCTATCCAAATAAACATACCCTGCGGCAGTATATTTAACTTTATGCATAAAACTTGGAAAAGGATATTTTCTCCTCTGCCTCATCTCATCAAGACCCGCAACTATTCCAGTGTAATTTTGTTGAAATGTAAGATTAACAAGGTCTCCTGCTCCAGCATTACTAGGTGCATAATTATCTATAAATCTAGGAAAATGCACTTGACCAGAGTTTAAATCACCCGATAAAATACACAGACTTTCATTTACGACATAATCAGAATCATATATTTTACTAGTTGCCCCTGTATTCAAAGGAGTAAACATCCCAATATTCTCAGTCATCGCTGTTTGAATGCTGGTGATGTTTTGAATCTCGGAAGAACCTAATAAATACGGATTTGTAAGATCATAATTTCTAATAGGCGGCATTGATTGGTAAGCAGATGGAGCTAACACTCTATTGTTGTCAAAGAAATTTACTGAATTTTCAACTCTCTCTCCCGTAGTTCTGTTTATATCTTCAGTCGTTCCGAAATTTCTTCTAAAAGCATAATTTACCTCACGATCTGAAAAAACTGCTTCATGGAAATTTAACCGCCCTTGAGTAGCTTGTCTTCTACCAAAATCAGTCAATTTTAAATTTACATAGTTATCTGATCTATTAGGGTTATAACTCATTTTTATTTAGATTTTTCTTCTCTTAACGTAAATAGTTCAATATATTTTATCGCTCCTATTTACTTAAAAAGGTATATCAACATGTCACTAGAAATATTAAAGAAAAAATACTACAGAACATCGGGAAATCAAAACTCCAATGGAATGGGGTTATACAATAATGAGTGGGTATTAAATCGCGAAAGCTCAGTTACATCTAACGAGTTCTATTTACCTCTATTTTGTGGTACAACTGGAACTTACTCTTATTACGAACAAAGCCCTGATTCCACCCTAAACCTCTACGGTAGAGTAGCTTTAGATTTCTACGCAACTGGAACCACAGCAACAACACTCCCTCAAGGATATGTTCAAAACGCTTGGCTAGACGATAGGCTTATGTTTACAAGATTCGATGTATACAAGATTCCTTTTGAAGACCATAAAAACTATGATAGTGTATTAAAACATATCTCAACACCCTACATACAATACACAGCCACCACAGCAACCACTAGAGGTCATGCTTTAAGTGGGGAGATTGTGTCTGATACTTTTAGATATAATTTTAGATTTTCTCCAAACCAAGTAGATAAACCAAATGTTGGTTATACAGAGGTTATATTTGATGATAGATCGCAGTATTTTATTAATCCCGTATATTCATTCTACAATCAAACCAATGAGTATAGTGAAGCTTTTAAAACAAATGATAGCGGAGTCTTCTCTAACATTAGCTACACTGGACTGACTAGTTTTGTTACAAAAGGGAGAACACACATAATACAACAAGGGCTGTGGAGCGGAAATACGGTACAAGGATTGTTTTTTGTAGCTATGCAACCAGCAAGCAAACCCGCAATTGAACACCCTTTACCTTCTGGAGACACAACTACGCCAGCTTTCTTCTTCTCAAATGTAGAAGATGGAGATGAGTATGTGCTAGAAGTTGAATACGGAGGAACAAGCGATTTTACAGACTACAATGTTATTGAACAATACTACAGGTCAAAAGACCAAAGCTCTCAAGAACAAGTTGTTTCATATAAAGGAGATCAAGACAACTCTGACACAACTAGGAGAACAACCACAATTAGAACTAGGAGAATTTCCGCTGCATTGATTGCAAATCAATCATACTGCTGGAGAATAGGAAATATTAAATTTATTACGGATTTGTTTGGGATAAAAAGGTCAGTAATAACCTATTCTGATATAAATTGCTCGATCACTGAAGAGAACTCAACAATTTATACTAATGTTGACAACGATAGGTCGTCCGAAAACTCTTCATCAACCGACACCAGCAGTGACAACCAATCACCCCCAGTTGATGATGATTCAGTGACAAAGTGAAAACGGTTATAGATTAATTCCCAACCCCTTGTGAACTACCCACCCACAGCAAGCTGATGAGTGGGATTTCTGCTACATACCTTTTAAAAATTTTATTTGATTTTTAGGAGACATCCCTCCTAACATTCCGTTTATGTATTTAGCAGTTCTTTCTGTCTCTGCTCCAGTATGTGTTCCGTTGATGATAGCATCAGCAACTGAAGTGTCTAGCATCAACCTAGCACCATTCTCTTGAGACATTCCTCCCATCAACCCATTTCTGTATTTCATAAAATCATGAATATTTTGGTGCTGAGACCTTTCTCCTCTTGCCGAACTACTACCACTTAAAAGAACATCCGTAAACGGTCTGTTATAAGCTTTATAGAAAACTCCCATTGAGATGATACAAGAGAAAGAATAAACCCCATTAACCCACCTAGACCATGACCCAAAAAAATCATCCGAACTATCTCTGAAATCTTCACTACCACAAAAAGCAAAGAATAAAATCATAAATATTACTGACATTGGGATATATATTATTTTTCTTATCATACTTTTTAAACGTAAAAAAATAAAGAATGTTGCATATTAGCTAAACATTTTTTTAAAAATCTCCTGAGAAATAGACTCTTTGATAAACTTAGTCTTCTTAGATACTGGCTTAGATTTAGATTTACCCATAGATTTAACAGTAGGCTTAGTAGCTGGAGCTTTTGATGGATTCTGAGCTGGAAGATAGTACACTATAGCTTGAGCTATTTGCTTCATCACCTTAGCCTGAATCGCAGGAGAGTCAATGTATTGACCATTATGTTTTTTGGCAGCAACAATATTTATTATGAAAATTCTCATAAACCTCTCTAGCCAGTTCAAAGAATTCTGAACATCCGCTGGAGCTTTTTTACTACCTTGGACTCTACCAAATATATCTTGCAGATATACATTCTTACCGTAACCATCAATAACATCGAACTGAAGAGCGTTGACGATTGTTTTTAAATGATATTTAAAATAACCAGATTTTATTTCCGAATTCATTTTACCGAATTCATCTACCTCGTTTTGAGTGTCAAACTTTAAAGTTATCAATGGCTTTCTTGAGCCAGAGTTAAACCTCAAAGGAGCTAAATCAGCTAAATTAAACTTATAAACGCTATTCTGATTATTTTTATTCTGGGAATTTGGATTGTTTGGATTAGTCGGGTTGATTGAAGTGTTTGTTTTTTTCGGTGAAACCTCAATATAAGATATCACTCCAACTGGGTCTCCATTAAATACTTTTGGAATAGTAAATTTTTTCCCCGCAGTAATTGTGGTGTTTAATTCAAAACGCCCCTGACTTGACCCTCTAAGTTCTGACCATGAAATAACTGCTTTATTTCTTGACCCAGTTGTAGATTGCAAAACGAAAACAGAGTCAGTTGAATCCAGTGTTTTAACAACAGTAAATGAATGCATCATTCCGTTGGTGTCAGAAATATTTACATGGTAACCTAATGGTATAGAAAGTAGGGAAACACTTTTACTTGCAGAATTAACATCAAACACTGTTGCGTTAATCTTTTTAATACCCAAAAGACCATCCTGATAGTCCGACACAGTACCGTCTACAAATTTATAAGGAGACGGCTTCCATCTATCAAAAGATGTTTTTAAATTTCCTTGAAAAGTTCCTTGATTAAAAACTCCTAGAAATTTTTCGCCTTTAAAATCTCCTCCATTCCAAACACCACTAAAATTAGTTACAACTTGCCTTGAAGCATTAACAAAAAGCTTATCTGCGTTGAATGAAGATTTAGTTAACCAAGAAAGATCACCATTAGCCCAATCAATCTGATTTAACTGGTCAAGGGTTAAATCTGATTTAGCAAATATAGAACCATTAGGAAGAACAAAGCTATTCCCGTCATGTCTTACAAAACCCTCTTTTGAAGCTGCCTTCTTTTTATTGAAACCGAACAATTCATTCATAATAGTAAATATGTAAAAATTATCTATTAACCTCGACCTCTTCTGTTACTAGATTTTCCTGATGATCTTTTTTGTGCCTTCTCTTCCTCTTTTTGTTTTTTATCTAACTCTTCTTGAATCCTCCTTATCGTCCAAGACCTATGAAAGGCTGGCATTTTTTCAGCATTCTCTTTAGTAATTCCTTTGCCGTAGTAATGACATAAAAACACCTCATTCATCACCACCTCCTGATAGCGTGAAGGAAGTTTTAATAAACCCTCACCCATATTAAACGAGGAACCAAAATCTCTATCACAATTTTCGCACTTGTGGACAAAAGAGGTATCGACACCCGGGGTGTTTTCCTCCAAGAAACTCTTCAAAAACCTCATATCACGAATAGGTAGGTTTGGCATAACATTACGTATAACAACCTTATCTTCCTCCTCATCCAACGAGTGAATCAATCCGTATATTCTCTCTAAACTATTCTCCTGATTAAGTCTACTGAATCTCATCTCATCTTTAAAAGTAGGTATTCTCATTGAAACCATTTGTTTTGAATAAGGAAGTTGACAAGTAACCCTGCCGAAATCATTAGGGAGCATCTTGATATCTTTCATCTTAAAAGTATCAAGCTGTAGTTTCACTTTATTCTCAAAACTACAATGAGGACACTGAACATCAAGATCTATTTTATTCCCATAAGCATTTGATCTCAAAAACATAGAAATAGCATGGAAATCTCCCGCTAGTAAACCATCAATATCAAAGTCACTTATAATAAGGTTTTGTAAAACCAAATGTAAAGCGTGACCAGATTCCATAAGAAGCTCATCCGTTAAAACAGTTTCCTCCTTTGCAGAAAGATATCTGATTAAAAGTGACTTTGTATTATCTGGATAATAATGCCCTTGAGAAGGTAAATTAAGAATACTAAATTGCCTATCAAGAATGTCAATGTCTATTGAGTTTTTATGCTTCTCATCTACCTTGGATAATAACTTACTAATTTGTTCTTTATCCGATAGTTCCATTAAATATCTGAATTAGGATAGAAAAGCTTTGGCCCGATTGGAATGTCTTTCTCATCATCAAAACCGCATGAAGGACATATGAAGTGGTAATTTAGATCGATACCCGGTTCGACCATCGCAACATACTCGCGAAGGAAATTAGAGTCCAACATCGGCATTGCATCAATAAAGCTTTTGATATAAATCTTATCCTTCTGCCCATCTACTTCCATTATCTGAAGAAGGTATTTTTCAGTTAAAATAGCAGGAACTCTAAAATTGCCAATCTTTCTACTAGAAGACTTTATCTTCTGTTGAAGATAATTTTCATCCTCTCCAGTAAGCAACCTAAACCTTAGGTCTACTTTAGTAGTAGGCATTTTAACAGAATACCAGCCTTCAGCATCTGGTAGGTAATCTAAAGGCTTCATTTCAAGTAATGATAAATCAACAACAGGAGAGTGTACATGACCACAACTCTTACACATCATCTCGCCAGTATCGTATTCATCTCCAAAACCAGTTCTTCTAACAAACATGATCAAGAAATTTCTATCACCAGTAAGCATTTGAGTAGGTCTCAAGTCCCTACCCTGAACTACAGCGTCCAATAAAGCATCAATAGCCTTGTTTTGCCTAATAAGCTCTGGAGAGAAAAGAATATCATCTTCCGATGCAGTCAAATATTTCACTTCAACTGAAGATTTTCCACCATAGAAGTGACCTCCTGATGGCAAGTCAACAACAGCAGTAGGGACTTTAAATATAGACCCTTTTTCCTCACCCTTAATAGCGTGGCTAGTTCTTTGTTGAGCTACTTGTTGAGCTTTATTATAAGCCTGATTATCTACCGATGGCTCTGGTGCTTTTGGCATAACTTTCTCTTGCTGAACTTGAGGCGCAGGTGCAGACTCAAGTTGGTTAATCACTCTATTAGGTTCAGGCGTGTCATTCCCATTAAAGTAATCGTTTATGTCTTCTTGAGACACTTCCATTCCAAGTAGTACTTTAGGAATATCTTTGTCTGGAACATTGTTGTTTCTAAGACCTGTAACAAAAGTGTGTATTTCTTTTCCGCTTTTTGATCTGTTTTTAATCTCAGCAAAATCTTCTATTTTTTGCTCTTTTTTATCTCCAGCCCCTGTTGAATTGGTTAGATGTTGGTAGTTCTGATCCATTGTGTTAATTTTATATTCAATTGTAAATACAAAAAACTAAAAAATCAAGTTTTTTAAAAATTAAAACAACCCTCAAGAGGAATAAGAAATTAAAACTACCCTTCCTGCTCTTCCCGATCTTCCTGATCTTCCTGATTAGCATTCATAGCGTCTGACATTTGTTGCATGCCAGTTTTAATTCCCTTCATTTTTTCAATGTCTTCTTTCTTTTTATCAATCCTATCATTAAGATCATCAATCTTATCCATTTTGACTCGCTTCTCTTTACTAGCAATTGACGGGTCAGTGCTAGTTGGGAAGGAAATAGTTTTCTTTTGATTCTTTACCATATCCTCCATCCCTTCAACATCCTGCTCTAAAGAATTTTCTATCTCCTCAGTATCTAAACCCTCATCAGAGTCAAAGTTTATTTTACCGTCAGAACCGAAAGCGCTTTCAAGTTCTTCAAATATAAATTTTCTAATTAATTTTCTCATGCCAATAGTAGTTTTGTGAATCTCATTCTTACCGAAGAGTATTCTTTGTTAATATCATGCTCCCAAACTCTTTCTATTTTATAACCAAAACCTTTAGCTTGAATATCCTTTTCCTTATCGTTGAGTTTGTTTTTTTTCTGCATCCCGTTCAACTGATCCTTAGTGTACTTAGCAGGGTTGCCGTGATAATAATCACCGTCAATCTCTATAAGCATTTTATATTCTGGTAGATAGAAATCGTAAATAGAACCACCAATAATCTTTTGAGACTCACATTCAATATTCATCTCTTTCATTAGTTTGTCAAACTCCCTTTCAGGCTTAGTTAATTTACCAGCCATCTTTTTAGCGTTTTCTTCCAAACGCTTCTTTTTCTCGAAAGGCGTTAACTCCCTTTTAGTAGCTTGTTTCTTAATCTGCTTTAACCTCCACTTTGCTTTATCCCTCAGGGTTAATCCCTTCTGCTTCTTCGCCATTTTGAGTAAATTTAAGGTATTGCATTATTTCGTTTTTGAACATCGCAGGAAGATCGTCTGATACATCAATATAAATATCCTCTTCCAAATACTTGGCTACTCCTTCAAAATCTCCTGAATTTGCGCCCTGCATATAAAGATCAGCCCAACCAATAATAGCCTGAACTAACTCTGATTTAGTCACTTCTCTTCCGAACTCCTGAATAAGGAACTCAACAAATATATCCTCCGAACCCTCTTTAAGAGTCCTAGAAATGATCCTTGAAATTTTTTCTGAAATAAGCATAAAATTACCTTTTTAAGTAAATAGGTAGTTTTTATGATTTTTTGGATAGTTTCCTAGTTACCTTGCTTGCGTTTTTTCTGGCAAACGTAAGAGCTTTTTTTCTTTTGAATTTACTTGAATGAACAAGTCTAGGTGCATGCTTATAAAAAACTTCTTCTATTTGCTCCCATTCTTGACGGTATTTAATAGGTTTACCTTTCCCATTAACCCACCCTTTTTTATGCCACCCTTTCAACCAACCATCACTGAATGCTTTAATGATATTCTGAGATGATATATAAAGATCAATTTCAGAAGCCTCAATAGATTTCTCTCTTAACTCTATCTCTAAAGACTCAAAACCATGAACTACGGATTTCATCTCCATAAGATTGTGGTCGTGATACTCTTCCGCTAATGCAAACGATTTTGTAACTATACCATTGAAAACTAAAACCCCATAATAAAAACTCTCTTTTCCCCTGCAAGAAGTTTCACAGTATATTTCTACTTTATTCGTCATCTTCATCATATTCATCTTCATCATATTCATCTTCATCATATTCATCACCAAAATCGTAACCACCTTCTTCACATAGCTCACCATACTCTTCATCGTTAATGTAATCTTCATCGTCAACGACTTTATTCCTAGCATCACAAACATTAACCCCACACTCTTTAATTTGGTCATATAAAAAAACACCCAAAAGAGAGCAGTGGGAATGCACACCCCTATACCCATTCTCATTATCATCTTCAACTGATTTCCAGTCCAAATACGGGCAATATTTAACGCCAAGAGTAGGAACATCTCCCTGAAGGTCTTCATCAAATATTGTGCCTTTGGAGTCGGGAATTATGGCATAGCAAAAATGACCCTTAGGAACAAGCTTTTCGTTAACGACAACTTTTTTCCTTAGAGATTTAGCAACACTCATACTCTTTCCTTTAATCCTTTTCATTCAGATATGATATATCTAATTCCCATTCAAATTTACTCCTTTCTCTCCAAACATTAAAAGATTCTTCAACATATTCCTCAGCCTCATCTTCATCTATTTGGTTAATAGTCATTAATTGCTTTAAAACAATTTCACCTCTACCTTTGATTAGCGATAACCCATAATGCTTGGTAGAATGACATCTTGGGCAAAGAGAAACCATTCCAGTTAAAGTCTGCTTGTGAGTGTCGTCATTATAATCCCAAATCTCATGACATTCTAATTTGTGCCTAAAACCTTGGTTAGTCCCAACATCTCCGCACACTTCACATTTATACCCAGCTTTACGATAGGACTCTTTTCTAATTATGTCCCACTCTCCCTTAGTGACATTAGACCTGACGTTACTGTAAAAAGAAGTTTTAGGCACTAATTCTATTGTTAATTTCATGTATTTTACGTTGTTGATAACAGTTTGTCCCCCGATGGTTCAACTATCATTTTAAATTTAGCAGTCTTTTTAAAGTTAATAAAACCTTTGGCATTCTTTGTGAATTGAGAAAGGTAAACAGCGTTCTTTTGAAGCTCAGGTTTAAGTCTTTTAGCTAAATCACCAAAAGCTCTAATCTTAGTAGTAGTTATTCCATCTCCAACTTTCATTTCCAAGTACTCAGTTTTTCTTTTTGTTTCCAGATACCTAATGTCATGAAGAAAGAAATAATAATCTCCTGACTCATCAAATGAGGTAATTGGATCAACATGACTCTCACTCTCCTGAGACTTCTTAATAATAGCCTCATTTATCTTAGCAACTCGGTTAATGAATATCAAATCAAACCCACAAGCTTCCTCAAAATCTATCCTCTTCTGAATGTCTTGAGTCGGAGGAAATTTAATCGTATCAATCTTTGACCCATATTGAATCGTGTCAATATCAAATGCAAGCAATTGATTGGGGTCAGTTTTCTTTTTCTTCTTTGTCTTAAGACTCAAAAGAAACTCTCTAGAAGAAGACCATTCATCAAATACTCCCGACTTTAAACAAGCATTAAAAGCAGTCTTGTTAAAATTAGAAAAAGGTAACGAAAAGAAAGATGCCATTGAAATATCATCCAAAGTTTTTTTATTCAACACCAAAAGATCCGTAAGCTCCAAATAAGCCTTGTCACCAAAACCCTTAACCATAGAGAACCCTAAAGTGATTTCTTTATCACTCGTAATTGCACAATCCCATTTAGATTTTCTTGACGGAGATACCACACGAACCCCTTTTGCCATTGCAGAAGCAATTGTTTTAGTAAGCCACTCTTTTTGAACTTCTAAAGACCCTGATGTCTTAGGGTTGTTCAAAAGAGAGCAGTAAAACTCCTCTGGATAGTAAGTCTTCAAATAAAGAGTTTGCATAGCAATATAAGCATATCCAACGGAATGTGAATTTGATACACAAATTTCATTTGCATAAAAATTATGAAACTCACTATCTATTTCTAAATCGTAAGTTTCCACTTCTCCTATTTCTTCTATTTCAATTATTTCTTCAAATATTTTAACTTTTATCTTTTTGCCTTTTTCTAAAATATCTTTTAAAGTCATCATCCCATCCTCTGTCATGACTTTATGGTCTAATGTGCATTCAATTTCTTTCCCAGAAGCTGTTTTTATTCTGTAAACTTTTTTCACACCATTATGATGTATGTCTTTCACAAAGTTATACTCATCCTCTTTTGTCTTCGAGTTATAACCCTTAACTTTATCACCAACTTTAACGTCTAAAAGTTTGATTTTATCTCCATTCTCATTCTCTACTTCACAGTTTTCACTTAAACATTTGTTGAACGAATATCCCAAATACTTAAGCATATACTCTTGAATCAACTGCAATGAATGATCATCCACACCCGACTCTTTAGCGTTTGACATGAACTCACTCCAATATCCCTTAAACTTTAGGTAATCACCAAACTTCCTGTCATTCCTATCATTGTCATCAATTTCTCCACCAAGGTTTATTTTGGCAATAAACTTAGCACCCTTATCCATATAACGCCTAAGCATATCCCCTTTACCGTAATCAAATCCAGCAATCTTCTTGGCTAAGAATTGAACCTGCTCTTGGAAAACCATTACCCCGTTAGTCTCTTTAAGGACTTCTTCCAAGAGTGGGTGGACGTAAGTTATTGATTCAGGGTTGAACTTGTTGACAATGAACTCTTTATCAGCCCCAATACCCATTGGTCCGGGTCTAAACAGGGCGTTTGCCGCTGTAAGCTCCTCAAAGTTTTCGATCTGAATCGAACGAATCAACCCGTTCATCCCAGAAGACTCAAACTGGAATATTCCGTGATTCAACCCAAGCCTAATCTCCTCATATAATTTAGGGTCACCAAAATGATCTTCAACGTAAACAATATCATCCGTAATATCTATACCCCTACGCTCCTTCACCATCTTAATGCAGGATGATATAATGTTCATCGCAGAAATCTTAAGCGTATCTAATTTTAGAATACCCAAATAAGACAAAGCTTTAAATGACCCGTCAGCCTCAGGGAAAGCAGAAACCACAGCGCCATTCTCAGCAATCACATTGGTTGGAATGTAATTCCAAGAATCCGTAGGCGTTATTACAACACCCGCAGCATGCTGACCTAATTGCTTAACTCTTCCTTGCAACCTAAGAGTCTGAATCATTACTTTTTTGTTCTCAGGGTTGTTTAACCAATTCTTTGTAATCGCATTACAATTGTCACTACTTGAATAATTCTCAAAAAATTCTTTTAATTTAAACTTATCTCCTAAGTGTTTTATCTGCATATCAATATCCCTGTTTACCTGCTCAATATCAGAACCTCTCTCAACAGATTTTCTGCCCAACAACGCTCTACCAACATCCTTCAAACAACTCTTTTCGTTGAATGTACCTAGCGTGCAAACATGAAACGTCCTAGAGGCTCCGTATTTTTTTACAAGAAATCCGTCAATGATATCTTGAGTCTCAGATTCAAAGTCAATATCCAAATCGGGTGGACTGTTGTGTATAAGTATTGATTTTACTGGTGTTTCAGAGGTTTTTTTAAAGTCTATATCTAAAGAATTGCAATAAAAAAGGTGATCTCTTTCGCATGAGATGTCATACACTTTACCTGAATAATCTATTTTTTTTATTGTTTTTATCTTCATGATAATATTTTCTTTAATCTTTTTAAAACAGTTTCTTTTGATTTGTTCCAATCATTTTCCCAAACGATAAACAGCTGAACATTTAAATGCTCCAAAATAACAAGCTCTCTTTCTGCATCTATATCCCAAATTTCTAAATCGAAAATAATTCATCTGATTCTAATATTTCGTCTACTCTAACTTCAATCCTTTCACCCTCTCTTTCTACTGGCACAATATGACATCCAGTTAATTGAATCTTTATTCCATCTTCAGTCTCAATTTCGAAAACTTCTTCATGAGCTTCTAAATCACGCTCATGAATCTGAACAAGCTTACCTTCGCCAGTCTCAGTTTCTACATCATCTTCCAAAGTAAGTTGTGTAATATTCTTATAAGAACCATCCTTCAACAGCACATTGCATTTATTGGTCATGCAGTTACGAGTAGGGTTTAGAAAACGTTCAAAATAAAGACCGTACTTTAGAGGGTCGATTTTAGTGATATCCAAAGCATAAGAAAGTAAAGAACCTCCACCTGAGTTATGAACCGCTAAACCTTCAATATTATAAGTTTCACTTCCTTCTATTTTTAAATCGTAAACCTTACCAGAATAATCTCTATAAGACTTCGAAATCGTTTTTTGTGTGTTTTTAACAACAACATCAATAACATCATCTTCCTCAGTAAGCTCATCAGCTTTTACCCAACCTCTATTAGAAGTTAATATTTCATGGTCTTTTGTGCATTCTATAATTCTTCCATCTTCAAACTCTAACAACACAACCTCTTCATTAACATCATATTCAAAAACTTCTAACACCTCCTTATTGTCACCGTAAGCATCTACAACGAAATCCCCAATACTAATGGTTTCTATAGGGGCTTTCATGTTATCTCCCATGACAACCAATGAATTAGGTAAAAAACACCCTCTAGCCGCACCTATCTCATGCCCCGTAGAGCGATAATAACGAATCAACTCCCAGTTTACTAAGAAGTAGTCAAGCATTGATTTGCTTTTAATTACTTCTAATTCAAAATTTAAACGATCATGGTATTCCTGAACCTGCTCTTTAGAGATTGGAGTATTTGTACGTATAGCTCTTTCTTTTAGTTTCTTGTTCAATTTACCAAAAGAAAGTTTGTAGATTATTTTTTCAGGATCGTCTGTACCAAAGAATTCTATAATTTCAGGCGTAGCTTCGTATCTTGGGTACTTCTCAGAACCAGTGTCAAAATCAAACCTACATTTCCTACCCAACTCAAGAGTGTTGTCCATGAAAGACATAAGAACATCTTCTGGGTAGTTATACCCAAATTTTCTATTCATTTTCAGGTAATCTCTTCTCGTTGGATAATATAGGCTTCTTCTCTCAAAAAGCCTTGCTTGAGAACGAGGCGCTTTTTGACCGATAGCTAATAAAGTGTCCTGAAGATCATTGTCTTCTGGGTAAACATAATGAACATCGTTGTCTGTGAAAACTTTCACCCCGTACTTACTAGCTAAATTTAAAAGAAAGTTGTTTAAGCGCTTCTGAACGATTAACTCATTCAATTTAATCTCTACATAAAAGTCTTCACCAAATTGATCGTGAAGGAGTTTAAAGTAAGCCTCAGCCTCTCTCTTATGCCCCTTCTGCATTAAATCACATATAAAACCACTATGACAACCAGCAGTAACGATTATGCCCTTCTTATTCTGTAATAACCACTCAGTCTTAATTCTACCGTAAGGATACCTAAAGCCTTCTGTGTTTGCTCTATAAAGCAGCTTGTTTATATTTACATACCCCTCTTGGTTCTTAATGAAAAATTTTAAAGGAAAATCTCCACCCTCATCACCTTGCTCTTCAAATTTTCCAACATTCTCATTAACCATCAACTCCATCCCTAATACTGGATGAATTTTAGCTTCTTTACATTTCATCCAAAACTCTAAAGTTCCAGACATAGTGTTCCAATCAGTAATACCAATAGCAGGGTGGTTGTTTTTCTTAGCTACATCAATATAATGTTGAGCAGTAGCTGCCCCACGAAGCAAAGAGTGGTCAGTGTGAACACCTAAAGAAACAACTGGCTTATCTAACTCCGCATCTGACAAATCTCCATCATAGTCGTATGTAGACCCCTCTTTCGGGACAAACCCAAGACCTATAATCTTTTGAGGAATATCTTTGTAATCGTAGTGTTGAATCTCTTGGAGTTTGAAGAAACATTTGGCAAGAGCCAAAACATCAGCAAGAGCATCGTGAGCATCGTCAAAACCTCTTCCGAAAAGAGTTTCATGAAGTTCAGTAAGTGTAGGCCATTTGAAATTAAAACCTTTTCCTCTACTAGGAATCTTGCAAAATTGAACTGTAGTGTCTTTTGTATCAATATGCTCAATTGCATACAAGTTTCTATAATCCTTACTTAAACGAACATACTCAGAACCCATTATCTTTTGATCAAAAGATATGTTATGAGCAATTAGATAGTGATTTCTTAATAAAGCATTGTCAAATTGCTCTACAGCATCAGCTAGAGCAATACCTTTTTCGTTGGCTATCTCATTTGTGATTCTGTGAATTTCGATTGAATCCTGAGGAATAATAAACCCTTCAGGTTTTATGATTAAATTTGACCTTCTTAACTCTTCTCCATTAATGTCATATTCAATCCAAGCAAGCTGCACAAGCCTTGTCCAATTTTCTGTATCAGTAATTGGGGCTTTGTAATTTAGAGGTAAACCAGTTGTCTCGGTATCAAATATTAAGTACATGGGCAGATTTAATTTCTACAAATGTACAAAAAAATTATAACAACAGTGAAATATATTTCCACACTTTACTCATTGTCATAATTCCCTTTCAGTAGCCTTTCCTCTTTTCTTTCCTCCAAAAACTCCTTCTCCTGCTTCAAAATTAACTCCTGAATCTCGTGCATACTTTTTTTAGCAAATCGAGTTAACCGCCTCGCTCTTTCTCCCGCAGATATATTTCTTTTATATGAAAAGAACTCAGCTAAAAACCCGTCCATTAGTTCTAGCTGATCTTTTAAGTCTTCCCACTTCTCTACCACATCATAGTGGTCGTGCTTACTTTTTATTCTCTTTTCACTCATTTATATCAATTTCTTCAATATATCCATCAAATTCTTCAGTATTCAAATTCTCAATCTCATTTATTAAAGCTTGAGATTTCTTTACAAGAATTTCATGCTTTGTCAAAAGAGGGTTTTTTCCTTGGTCATACGCATTCATAACAGTGTGAGCTTCAGATAAATCAACATCTCTTTCTAATGAGTCTAACAACCTCTTAGCGTCTCCGAAAGACTTATGCTGAGAATCAAGCTGATCTTTAATAGTTTCAGCGATTATCTCAACCTCCTTCTCATCACTCCCCAACAGCTCATCAAGTAAATTGTTAGTGTTTTTAGTTGCTTGTTCTTGTAGCCTTCTGTGCCTTCTAACTCTTTCCGCTAATTCTTCAGCAGGTTCATTTGGTATATCAACCCCATCAACCCCACCAAGGTCTTCAGCTCCGCCAAAGTCTACATCTCCACCAAAGTCTCCACCGCCACCGAAACTGCCACCTCCGCCACCGAAACTGCCACCTTCATCTCCACCACCTTCTTCTCCGCCTCCAGTGCCAGAAATAATCTCTTCCGCATTAGGGAGTTCGTAAATAGCATCAATATCTGAAAATAACCCAGTCTTCTTATAGGTTTCAACTCCTGCATCAATCTCAGCAAATAGTCTTTTCTCAATTTTCTTCTGCTTAAGAAGAAGTTTAATGTCTGTTTTCGAAAACCCTAAAAGATTCTCCATTGCCCAAGTATACGAAACAGGAGAAGAAGCATCAGAAGTAAAGTATTCCTTAAACACTTCAACACGAGCTTTCATTGTTTCTAACTTTAGAAGCTCTTGTTGAGATGAAGGATTATTTAACTTCAAATCAAATTTCTCTAATTCATCTTCTGCAAAACCAAGGAAATGCAAGTGAATAGAAGCAATTCTACGAAGCTCCATAAGAAATGCCTCTTGAATTGAGTTTACTGTTCTTGCAAAACGAAGGTCAGCCTGAGATAACGTAGAACCTCCGGGGAGGGCTTCCGTGTAATTTAAATATGCTTTCGGAACTTTCAAAGAAGCAAAAAGCTTCTTCTCTAGATACTCAATATCCTGTATATCACCGAGGTTTGAGTTTTGTGTAAAAACTCCTACAGAAAGCGCAAAATTATGATAATCATGTAGTTTGTGATTTCCATCTACGGTAATTGTCCCTGTGTCTTGAGGCTCATCAAGCCACTCAATAGAAACTAGTTTATGATTGAATAACTCTGCCTTTTTAGTAAAATCTCTCCAGTTGGAATACCCAAACGACTTCATCATCTTCACCATATTGTTATGGGTGAACGAAGACATTTTTTTCAGTTGCTTATTTCCTTTATTTATAGCGTTAAATTCAACCATAAACTCTGACCCAACAGCGTTTATGTCAGAAAGGATATCTGCGGCATTACACCCGTCTTGATAACGTGAGACTACAAACTGTAGCATTACATCGTTATAATTTATTTCTTGTTTTTCTTTTATAGCTTCACGAAGCGAGCCATTGCTCCACTGTTTAGATGTGGCTATAGACGATTTATGACGCGATTCTGGTGTTTGACGTGCGGCTTTATAAGCTACACGTTGTTTAATATAAAAATCTTTTTTATATTCAGGGTCTCGCATTAGCTCTTGCAGCTTTTCGGTTCCCTTCATGAAATTAACTCTTGCTGTAACGCCTTTTTTTCTAAGTTCTTCTTCTGAAATATTTGCCCAATACTCTTTTAAACCAGCTCTTCTATCATCTTTCCACGACTCAACTGTTTCTTCTCCAAAAAACTCTACTAATCTGCTCATATTATCGTGGTGATAACAAAAATGGTCTTTACCATTCATGTGCAAAAGATTTTCAGGACTATTGTTATATCTATTGAAATCAGCGTGATGTATTGTGTTTTTATCCTCACCACACAATTCTGATTTGTATTCAAATTCCTCGTGCAAACCACGCTCTTGCATATACCCATGCACCATTCGATGAGTATATTCCCAAGACTTACTCTCGTGATCCCACACTTGCTCGTAGGTGTTTCTTTTACGTTTTTTACCTGCTCCTTTAATGTTTCTATACCTTTTTTCAAAACTCCACATAGAGTCACCTTCTTTAAGGTCTTGAGCTTCTTGTGTTCCTCTGAAACGAGTTGGAAATTTATGGTCAGGAGTTACAGTTACCGACTCTCCATTATCAAAAGTCAACTTTAACACTTGAGTATTTTTTCTAGTTACTCCTGCCCATGTAATCATACCCGGGACAACCTTGCCATTTTCAGGATTTATTGAGTAAGACCAAAGTTGTTTATCATTATTTTCAAACTCTTCAATAATTTCTCCAAGCTCTAAATTTCGTCCATCAAGAAGTGGTATCTTAGTGTCGAGAGCTAAACAGGCTCCGGGAAGGGTCTCGATCTTCGACATCTTCTGATCTCTAATAGGGATAAAATAATCTTCCGTCACATTCAATGGGTCATACTTGTAATTCGTATCTCCATTTCCTTGGTTAACAATAGGCTGCTTCTTAAGTTGATGTTGTAGCCCCATCATAAACTGCTCAACATCCTGCTCCTCAAGGTTACCTACCTCTATATAAAATATTCTTCTTTCTGGCGCTCTCACCAAACGATAAACAAGCATTGCATCCTCCGCTAATTGAAGTTGTTTCCAAAGCTTACGGGCTGAATCTAAAATTGAACGACCATAAGGAAGCCTTCTTGAGTCCTCAAGTAATCTAAAGTGAGCAACTTGCCAGAACTCAAAGTCCATTCCCATTGTTTCCCAACGGAAGTGTTCTGAATCCGTACCATCGTCACCTGTTACGGTTGGTTCTCTACGGACTTCCTCTCCCGGGAGGACACGGAAATTATAAACACCATCCCCCTTTGCGATGTGAAGGTGCATATAAAAATCCCCATACTTCATCAAGTCACGCAGAATCATTCTAGCATTGTAGTTCATATTCAGTCTTACATTAAACAAATCCTCTAATGCCGATTGAATTCTACCGTTTTCAGAATAGATTTGCAATATTTTCCCGTTCTCTCC
>TARA_R110000851_G_scaffold47424_2_pt1 | contig 22715 bp, 41 predicted proteins | sample TARA_R110000851 | Tara Oceans TARA_R110000851 (sample SAMEA4397627) | marine metagenome | biome: Polar Biome; feature: [DCM] deep chlorophyll maximum layer (ENVO:01000326); material: water (ENVO:00002006), including particulate matter (ENVO:01000060) such as... | depth 17 m
GTGAACCTGGAGCCGAACTATAACCTAATGATTTTTGTGCTTTATTTGCGAAGTAGATTCCATCACCAAACATCGACCCAGTGTGAACCGCTCCCGAAGGTCTAATCATAAGACCAGTTTGAACGATATTAAACCAATTCTCATTCCTCGACCCATGCCAGAATAACTTTCTGTCCTTGAATCTCTTCTTACCGAAGTGTTTATCGAATGTTGCTTGCGTTTTCTTATTTACACACTTGTAAATCTTTCTATGTCTACCCTCGGTACTTCCCATTAACTTTTTAACAAGAGCAATTTGTTTTGGGTCAGTTTCGATTGAAACCTCAAGTCCCATTTGCTCTAAAAGAGTAATTTGACTAGGTGTGTCAGTCGCATCATCGTCATCCGTAACAATACTAGCTTTTTGTTGGTTAAGTAATTTTACCTGACCAGCCATTGTATCTAACGTATCTTGCTCGTTTGCTAAGAAGTTCTTGATTTTTGATACATCATTAACATCATCTTCCGTATCGATTAAGTAATCACGCACATCATCCATTTTTCTTGGAATGATAGTATAAAGCTTGATTAACAAGTCGTTAACACCCTTAAAATCTTTAAGACCATTCTTAACTAGCTTACCAGCTTCAGTTAAGATGTCTTGTGCGGCATCAACTTGTGCTTCAGTTACAGAATCTTGTGTAACCTTATAGTTTTTTTGAATCGATTTGTTGGCGAATGCCATTAACTCATCAAATAATTTTTTAACTGCGCTATCCTTAATATCGGTAGCTGTGCTTGCAGTTGAACCTGAAGAAGGGTCTGTAGTAACTGTCGTTGAAATCATGTCAGTAACATCTGTATACCCTTTTCTAGGGTTAACTTTACTTCGGAGAACTTTATCCCACTCATGGCTTTTTTTGTAAACTGTGACCATGTTTTTGCCAACACGACCATATTCACATTTAATATTTCCATCGGATTGTTCTTCCATGATGTAGACTTTATTACTTTGCGCTGTTAATCCATTGTCAACTGACACATGTATTAACTTTGCATATCTTAAACCGTTCTCTTTAGTTATCATATCGCCTTAGTTTTAATGTTGATACAAATATAGAAATAATAATTGACACTACCAAATTATACTACATTTTTATTATTTATTTAGTGTAATTATACTACATTTTACCTGGAATTCCAAGTTTTTTGCATAAAAAATGCCCCAATTGGGGCATTTTTTATTCTACGCATCTTCAAAGATGCTATTACCATACATGGTCATAAAATCACCTGATACACTTAAAATCGAATCGATTCCGTATTCATCAACCATATATTGATAGTTTTTGAATATAAATTTATATTCTTTACCTTCATATTCAAATAAGGCATCCTCACATATAGAGGACATTCCATCAATCACTTCATCGTATAGAAGCCTTATAATTTCAGTTTGGTCAATCCATGCTGCCGCAGTTGCGGTGCCAGCTTTAACCACTGTAAGACCTTTATCAATTTGAACGTAACAATCTGGATGTTCCACTACAAGTTCATCGAACTTCGTTTTAGAAACACTCAATACTACGATATCACAATCTTTTGGTGTAACACCTAGATTCTTAACAGCGTGGGCTATTTGAGCTGCCACCTTACCTTCTGGCATTTTAAGATTCTTAACGTAAATTGCTTTAATTTTCATATTTTAATTTATTACTCCTTTTGTTAATAAGTCCACAATGTACCTTGAATGGTCCTCGTTTAATCTAACGATTCTCTCCATGTTAGGTTGTGGGTTCAAATCAACGTCCTTTGCATTCCTAGCGACACCAAATGTCATATGTAATCCAAAGTATGGTCTATGTAGACCTAATTCAGCTCTAATGGCTTGTAACCCCTTTCTACTTTCTTCTGGAACTACCAACCACCAATTAATACCATCTGACCTAACATCGACACTTAATTCAATTTCAATACTTTTACCATGCCATTTTTTCTTAACGGCATCCCATTTCTTGACATTATCACCCATATCTCTATGACTGTCATTGATAAATGTAACGTGGGCTTGTCTAATTGGTTCACCTAAAATAAGATTATAACGTTTCTTCACGAACCATCTATAATATTTTTTGATATCCCCAGTAAATTCAACCATAGCAACTTTCTTCCACTCAGCTTGCTTCCTATGTTTGGAAGTTATGTCTGGCGGGTCAAATACTATCTTACCTTTTATCTTTATTATTGTTTTCACACCGCAAATATACACAAAATAATTGGATAATCAATTATTCCTCATTAATAACCCAATTTAATTGTGAAATAGCATGTCTTTTACAGTTTATAATTTCTTGTAAACTTGAAACTGCACCCGTGAATACGCTATCGATTTGCTGTTGTTGTAAATCATTAACTTCATCCATTAAGGCTAAAGCCTTAATTTCTATTTCTTCTTTTGTCTTCATATTATTTTTTAGTTTTCAGGATTACTACTTAACGGGTCTAACTCACCATTAGAACGAAACCAATATTTATACTCACCTATCTTCAAAAGGTATCTTACCTTTCTCATGGGTTCATAACGATGAGATTTCTCAATTCCATCAATTATTTCAGTTCTCCATTCACCTTCTGGTTCTTTCACAATTGGGAAAGTAAATTCCTCTTCCTCTAAAACTACACCCGATGGGTCATATGCTTTAACTATTGCTTTCATAATTATTATATTAAATCTATATCCATCTCGCTGGTTTACAATTCTTTCTAAGTTCGACAAGCCATTTTTCTGGGTTACCTTCAAATAGTTCATCATCTTTCTCGGCTAGTTCTATTAGTTCCACCCACTTATCGGATTCTGGGTTTTTTTTTATCCATTTATCATATGGGTGAGTATATTCACCCAACATATATGTTAATTCATTTCTAAGCATATTATATCTTTCCATGGTATGTCTTTCTTCTGGAGTTGGACCAACACCTTCCATATACATTGGGGTTCTTCCTTCTCCGAAGTTACATATTACACCACCCACAAGGGCACAATATAAATCATCCAACATATCCACTGTTGGGTTAAGACTTTTACCCAGTTCTGTTGTTAGGAAAGACTTATGAGCCAGGTGTGCTAATATTTCATCGTTATAATATTTCTTTAGTGTTTCTAGTTTACTCATCTTAATATTAAGGTACTAAAGAAGTGTTCTTAACTTCAAAATCAATTCGTGTTAGCATTGAGTCTACTTGAAACTGATTAAAACCTTTTAACGCTTCAATAATTTGCGTCTCAGCTCTAAGCATTTTTGCTAGGTACTCAGCATCACTCTCATTTTCTTCTAATTGTTTGTCTTTTTTCATTTTTTTATATTTTATATTAAATCGGATATTTCACCGTTATCATCAAACACCAATAATTGACGTTTGCCGTTCTCATGAACCAATGCGTGAGCATAGGCGTGAGTACTTACACCTTTTCTAGTGTAATATTGATGGATTTTACCTGTAAGTCCTACAGAGGTCACCCCATCCATTATAATTGGGCTATGGTTATGTCCATGTATCATTTTGAAGTTAAGACGCTTATATTGCGTTATAGCACCTCTAGAGCCATTGGTTCCATGGTCACCATGCATTGCACAGTTGAAACCTTTGATTGTTAAAGGGTCACCGTACTTTAGATAGTTAACTTTACCAAATTTATTACCCTTTTTCTTATAACGTTTACCCATCAAATATCCGAAGATATTACCATAGTCTTCTAAATCAACTGTTTGTTGAATAGTCGCATATTCTAGGTATGCCGCTGAATTATGTAAATCAGCTTTCCAGTTCATATCAGTGACATGTCTATCTAAAAACTCATCGTGATTAGCTTGAACTACAGCCACTTTTTCTCCACCACATTCTTTTAAAACTTGTTTAGGAAACTCTAACGCTTCATCTACTTCTTCTTTAATCAAGAATTTGTTCTTAAGAATTTTCTGTCTCATTACGAATACATCTCTTCTCTCGTGTGGATTGAACCTTGCACCATCTAATAAATCATGCAATACATGAATTTTTGGTTTAAGAATTTTACATAATTTCTTGGTTTTATTATAGATATTTTCATCCATAACCTCTTTATGGATGTCACCCCATATAATAGCTTCCGTATGAGTAATCTTTGTAACACCTTCTGGAGTTACCTTATAACATAAATCAATGAATTCACCATCGTCAGTTACATAGATATTTCTAGGGATATGACATGTACCATCCTTTTTCTTTTCAACGATAGTAAACCCATACGAATGATGAGCTGCCGCAGTATCACCAGCTTTACTTTTAGAGTAATTCTGTCTTGTGATAACCCCAGTTGTACTCATTGTTCTTAATGGAGTATTTCTAAGTCTCGCTATTGTCTTGAAATGAATTCTAGGTGAACCCATTATTAAGTGAGAACCTTCAGCTTTTGTTTCATAACCAGTTAGAGGCATTTTAGCTGTTGGTGTGATGTGCGTATCAGCTGCAACTTTAGTATCGCCAAAATCAATGGTATTATAGTAAATTCTATCTTTAACTTCATCAACCCACCACATATCCTTTTTCTTACTTTGGTCCTCTGTAGGGGTAGTGGGATTACGATATCTAATCGGTATCACAGCGATGTTAGTTTGTTTACCTAAATCGTTAGTAATGAAATCTTGATATACCAACATAGATGCTAATGCTTTTCTATGGAGTGGGGTTTCATTTTGTGCCCCTGTTACCATAAGAACCTCAGTATCGATAGGTAAATTTCTATCACGAGCTTCAAGTAATTGTGGTGGTAATTTGGATGATAATTTCTGTAAATCCATTTTATCTAACCACCAATTTCTAATGGTTCTACCCTCAACCCCGAATTTATTACCTAAGATTTCCATTTTCTCTTTATGAGTCAAATCTTCGTCATAATAAGTCATACGGATATAATCCTTATGCTCGTCTGTTAAATCTTTAAATTTAATTTGTTTATTTTTCTTTCCCATATTTATGCTAATCGTTTATCACTTAGGAAGTCACGTAGAAATTCGTTTTTAGGACCACCTATTTTAGTTACCCACGAAGCGTATTGCTTCTCATTGTTTTTTGACCAAACCACCATCTCTTCAGATGTGTCACCCATATAAGGTGATGGTTCAAAATTTGGGTAAAGTTTTTTATTGAATACTCTTTCATCCACCAAAAACGCAATAGCCGTAAGCATCGAGTTTAAATCTGGTTCGTAAAAGGTTGCAATATCAATTTTATTCATTAACAAATCTTCTTGATGTTGTTGCATAGTACCAATATACATTTTCTTTTGAAAACCTTGGCTCACCATATGACCTTCATTTGAAGTACCACCATTCAAAAGAATGTTAGTTTTCCACTCTGTTATGAATCTCATATATTCACTTCTTCCTTGTAAGGGAAGTGCTCTAAAATTGTCATTTGCGTGGTTAAATTGGATTCCTTGTTGAATAGGGGAAAGATTATACGGTACAAGACCATACATCCTTAACTCTAAATACTTTTCAGGTTTTCTTGGTACTGAATTCTCTTTGTAGTCACCATCTTCAAGATAGTTCTTGAAATCGTCTAGATATATTTCATCTGTCATGAATTTATCATCATCAGAAATCTGTAATGGTCGAATATTATTCAATAAACACCATTCGTATAACGTATGATATTGCTCCATTACTTTGAAAAGTTTCTTGTGTCGTTTATGAATAGGTCTTGGTTATTATCCATCCAATTCTTTATTAAAGATTGTAAATTTAGTTGTAATGGAAAACCTCCCATGTAAACAACCCCAGCGATTACTTCTATTTCTTGCCCCTCTTTAAGTGTTAAGTCGTCAATTATTGTTACGTCTTGTTTAAGTCTAAAAACTCCGTTTTGTATCATTTGTTTTATATTTGTTGTAATATAACTACAAATAATCGGAATAAACAAGTTTTTTGGTATAAAAAAACCCGCTTAAAGCGGGTTTTTCATTCATACCTTATTATATTCAACAAAAAACATCTCTCGTACCCTTTTAGATACGTGTTTATTGACATCTTTGGGTTCAAGCCCATTACTTTCTAAAGTATCTTTTTCTTCAACCATAATGTCTGTTACAACCCATCTAATGATATCACCCATCTTTTTGATGTCTATCAAATCTCTATCTGGAAAGACAATACCCATACCTTGTTCATATCGGTTTTCAGTTGCAGCATAATCAACAAACTCATGAATAGAGTTCATTTTTTCAGTGTCAACCTTAGCAAGCGTTTTAACTTTAGATACACTATGCTTTTCACCCTTCACCTTGAATCGGTAATCATGACCATTTACTTGGGCTACCCAAACAACCCCTTCACCAATACCTTCAAATCCGAAGTGTTTGGCTACTGGGCATAATTCTTCAACGGCTATTGTAATGTCACTTAATTCATTTTGAACTAAATCTGGTCGGTTGAAATCAATATCAATCTCGTAACATAAGAAGTCTTCAATATTGAAGATTCTATGTTCATGGTTTTGTAAGTAATTAGACGGTAAATGGTAAGGTTCGGTACCATCTTCTGGTACAACCTTCACATCAAAAATGAAAAAAGATTTTTCATTCTGAGAAATTCCAGCACTTTCAACTTTTTGGATACCCTTACCAGCCCACTCTCCAAAGACGAATACACCGTCATTAGGTTTAAGGGTAGTACTATTATTATATCGAACATGTTCAATCAATTCTAAGAACGCTTGTTTATGGTCTTCCACATATCTCGCAAAACCAAAATTATCTTCCTCTGGTGTAATTATATTGCCCCTAGATTGTGACCAAAGACCATCTTCTTGTGTATGTCCAATACCAGCATTGGTACCATGTAATTTTACAGTACCTTTGAATTTGATAGTTGGTGACGTTATGTTATGGTCGTATATAGGGTCTCCATTTTCATCTTTACCAGTATAAGAGCTTCTTAATTGAGCTTCTTTTACCACTTGTCTAAACTGCCCTATCTTCGGGAATGCACTATGCTTTTTCATTGTATTCTTTTTTATATTATGTTTATATGGTCCATAGGTAAAAACTCTATGTTCCTACTATTACCAGTATGCGGTGATAGTCTCATTATTCTTGAATGACCACTATGGTTACGTTGTGGTTGTTGCGCAGTTAAAAATATAATATTATATTCTTTAGAGATACGACTTAACTCATCAAATAACTTATTTGTTTTATTGTAATCACTCATTACCAAGTTATTGAATGATAAGATGGTTCTCTTTGACCATGACCTTCATAGTATTCAATCTTAAAACCTCTTTGTTTTAAAATTTCTTTAGTTTTATCATGTAAATGACCACTAGTTGATGCTGAATTATCATTTCGATTGATAGCATTATCAATAGCTTCTAAACATTCATTTAATTGTTTTATTACCTTAGACCCTAAAACTTCTTTACCTTTTCTTCTTGCCCAATCAGCAGTTATTTCAGGTTTTATATCGTCACCTAAATTCATTTTTTTATATTTTTAAGGTTAATAAACATTAAATAAAGACAACACGTCAATTTTAAAAAATCCCAAACACTTTTAGGGGCTCTTGTTTGGTTTATCATATGTATTATTATACAAAGATAAGATTGCAAACAATAAACTAGCCAAATTATAAATATTATATCCATTATGTAATGATTTGTTTTAGACCTTTAGCCATATCCTCAATTTCTTGTGCCGTTATTAACGAATCACAAGTCATTTTATCATCTCTCAATTCAACTACTGAAGGGTGAAGTGTTGACCACTCACCTCTTGAGTTTTGTGATAAACCACTACATCTAATCTCTACGATTGTTCCCATTAACTCATCAGCTCTTTCAGTGATGTCTTTCATCATTGCTTCAGTCATTCCAGCTGGATTGGTTCTAAGTGTACCACAAGACGTTTCTAAGTTAATAGTTGAGTAAACATGCTCATTCTTTGAACCTACTTCACCGAACTCAAATCCGATAACTCTAAGGTCAATACTCATGTCCAACTTCATCTTAACTTGCCATGTTGGTTTACCATCTTTCCAAGTCGCTGTAGGTGCTTTAAGGATTGTTCCTTCTTCACCTCTTAACAACATTTCTTGAAAGTGAACCATTGCTTCAGCAAATGAATATACTTTCTTACGCTCTACGATTGCAACTCTAGTACAACTCTTTAGAGGTGTTCTATTGTAAAGGAAATCTAATCTGTCTCTATACTCGATATCTGATTTCTTATCGAAATAGTTTTCTAGAGTAATTGAATCCCATACGGTATATCTGATTTTAGCAATTGCATCTTTGTAGCTACCACGCTTTTTCTCAAAAGCAATTACTTTCTTAGCTGTTTCAGCATCACTTCTATCACCCGCTTTACCTCTACCTTCAATATCAACTATTGAAGCTATGATACCGTTAGATGTGTATCGGTCCATTCCTACCATCGTCAACTCTCCGTTCAATACTCCATCAGGGAACGTTGATAGTTCCTTAATCAATATTGAGTCAGTTGGAATGAAGGTTTTTAAACCTTGTCTTGATTCTAATTCAACCTCACCATTTTGGATGATTGCGTTAGCATATCTACCATCCATCTTAACATCACTGTAAGCATAACCAAATTTCGTGAAGATAGCTCTCGCTAATTTCTCGCTATATGACTTAGCACCTTGATAAGGAGTTTTCTCAATCAAGTTAGGTATTACCTTATTGATGTAAGTAGTTCCTAGACCATTCTTAGGGTCTTTATCAATTATTCTATCAATGATGAAAGCATCATCGGCTGACACACTTTCTAAAATCATTTTTAAATGTTTGGTGGCTTCATGTCCAGTAATACGTCTACTTGAAATCTCTTTCAATTGATTCAAAGCCCATTCTAGTGAAGCTGGAACCATACCTGTTAATGGTGTGAAACTTGGAATTTGCGAGATGAAGAACTTAATTCTTTTAGATTTTATTTGGTATAAAACCTCTTGAAGAACCTCGTTGTCCTTGTACTTGTGCAACACTTCCATTTTGGCATTGTCACCGCTAGTTTCGCTAATTTCGTCAAATATTGTTTTAATAGTCATATATCTTTTTTAATTATTACATTGCAAATATAAGTAATATATTTGACTTAACCTAATAATGTTGTATTATTTTTCATAAAATTATTAAAATCATCAACAGCAAATTCCCAAAATTTTGCCACCTTGTTGGTTCTCATATTTTTAATTGTATATATAGTTCCTAATGAACCATGTTGAGACTTATATTCAAGTCTATCACCATCTTCAAAATAAACAAATTCTAAAAACGTTGAACTTGCGTTTAAAACAATTTTATATGTTGGTAGGGTAAAGTCCCCATCTACTTGATACGTCATACTGATTTAATTTATCGAATACAGTCAAGAACAAATTTTGGTAATCTGTTTAACCTTTCTTCAGTTATTTTTTTGTAATCATAACCTTCCACTTTAGAATCCATATACCCTAACAACCAAAGAAATGGTTGTTCTTTCCATTTTTTAACAAACGTACCATTCTTTAATAGTTCGCTGATATTAAACTTTATAGCTTCTCTACAATCGTGATTGCCACTATATATTTTAATCAAATCTTTAGATTCTATATAAGTGTCTACAATTAACTTCCATTTTTCAAATTCTACATTAAATTCACTATAAGGTCTATCACCCATTTTAGGTTCGATAGACCTTAATTCTTCTGGTAATATATGAGGTGTAAAATCTCGGTTAAAGTAAGAAAAATATGTTCTATTCGAATCACCATTCCCAACAAAACCACCACTACTTGTACATGAAAAATCATAATCAGGTTTAGGTGACCAATGGTAATAAAAATTACCACCATTTACACTTGGTGGTGGTACTTCGTCGCCACTCTTCGCCCAACTACCATCATCACCCCACGTATGGGTATCAAACTTCAATAGGATTGAGTATTCTTTATGCCACATAATATGAAACCTTTCTTCTATCCCATCAGAATTTACAAATGGGTCAATCAAAACTGATTCAAACCCAATTGATTTAACTATCTCCAAATAATTTTCTTCGGTATTTGAAAATGTACTATCACCAATAGATTCTAATAATTCACGTTTTTTTGTTACATTTGATAAATGTCCCAAAAACCCCAAAGCTTCAGTCAACTTATCTTCCTTATAGGATTTACCGCTAACTTTTTCCGCTTCATGTAATGCATCAAACTTTAATACTTTTCTAATTTCTTTACTATCCATTATGCCCTTAATTTAATTAATAATTTATCAAATGTATCAAAGTAATTTCGTCAAATATTGCTTTAATTGTCATATATCTTTTTTAATTATTACATTGCAAATATAGGTAAAACAATTGTATTAACCTAATTATTCTGCGATTTCTTTTTTATTAGAGAACTTTTCTATGATATCACTAAGATATGTTTTAATGCTCTCTACACCAACTTCCACAAGACCCGCTTTTGGTTTGGTTACTTTTCTGTAAGATTCACCTGGCAAGAAATAACGATTCCCACTACTATGAGGAAATTCCTCAACCTCAATTTTTAAATTCCACGCATCTTCATCATCAAGGTTCGTCCACACATTTAAAACCTTATTTGACTCAGTGAACCAAGATTTGGTACCTTCAACATGTTCTAAAACCTTATACCTATTAAACGCATTTAAAAAATTCGCTAAGTTCTGTTCTCTTGTAAGAATTGGTACATTAGCATCGATTAAATTTAAGTTATAATCTCTAATTTTATAATTACCATCTTCATTAAAATAAATAAAGGCATTTTTATAAGCTAAATTACCCTCTTCATAGGTAAATTTAGTATTACTACCACCGTAATCATAAAAACTCCAACTATGAATCCTATAGTGTACGCCAGAATATTCTTTAGTCTGATGTTTATCAAACTTATCAGTTACTTCTAGAATTTTATGAGACCCCATTTCTACTTCACCAAAATGGTCAATAAAGTATTTTGTTACTGGATAGGTTTTATTGATTCTAAGTAAGTGACCTTCTTTTTGAAGTTTTTCAAGTTCATCTTTTTTAATCACTTCATATTCTCCATGGTCGTTAACACACATTATTTGGTCCTCATTAAGTTCTTTTTCAACTTTAAAAATACCTTGCTGATTCCATAAAACAAAGGTACCATCATTTGGAACTTGCTTTATTAACTCTACTAATTCACTGTCAGTGTTTTCGTAAACTGAATATCCATTGTCGTTGGATATCGGTGTAAATTTATTATTCATGTTTATGCCCTTAATTTTATTAATAATTCATCAAAAGCGTCAAAGTAATCTCTAGAATCAAAATCCTCTGGATTTATAGCCATGAAATCTTTGTACATTCCATTACATTCTTGAAAGTTTACTATCTTTTGATGTTCCTTTAATTGCAATCCGAAGTGTAATATCCTTAATGAGTGGAACATACTCTTTATTGCTCGGTCTTTATTGCCGCTTTTAGATTGCATACTGGATAAGTGACGACTGTCAGAAGCTTTTTTGATTACAGCTTTAACCATAGCTTTTTCATTCCAACTACCAATCCCAAATTTCCATTTATCTAAAATAACTTGTGAAGGGTCTAAGGATAAACATTCCAAAGCACCTATCTCGTAGTTATTGATAGCATCCTTGAAACCACCTCTAGAATATAAAACACCTTGAATGGTCCAATCTTCATTAGAGATTGCATTGTCCCTAAACGCACCGCTAGGTAACATAGAACTTTTCATTACTATGATAAAATCATGGTCAGATTCAGCTGTCGCAGTACCGTATATCCTAGACCCATATGGGTAGATTGCTATAACGTCACCAGTAACGCCCAATTCTTTTAATATATGTTCTATCACAATTTCTTTTTGTTTTTCCATTAATGGTACTACCTCTGGGAATACAGTTACCGTTTTTGCTATATGTGGGTATAACCCAGCATAATGAAATCTTGGGTCAACCTTATCCACTATTTCATTTTCATTTGGGTGTTGAAAATGATATAAAGCGATTTGCCTTATAGTTTCAACATCTGTTATGCTACCCATCGGTGCATTTCTGATTTCTTCAATATCTATCGTGATTTTATTATCCATATTATACTAATTCAGGTTCTTTAATTCCTACTAGTTTTCTCAAGTGTTCCCACATTGGTTGCACTTGTGCGTCTTCAACTTTGTATATCCATTTTTGGAATTCATCGAATTCCTTTTTGTACATATCAACTTTACCACCCATTTCAATGTTGGCAATTCTATCACCTACTTTAAGCTTACAAGCTTTAACGTTTTGAGTCGTTTTAGGTAAGGTCTTACGCTTTTTCTCAGCTCTATCTCTACCCATTTCATCCGTAACACAATAAACCATTTCTGCCACCACAACCCCAAAGTGTTTTTTGATGTCTTTGTATGATATACTACCATCTTCCATTGAATCGTGTAAATATGCTGCACAAAGTGTTTCAGGGTCAGTGACATGAAAACGCTTTAAAACGTCTACAACATCATCTAAGTGCTTTTCGTATGGGAATATCCCATCATAATCTTGAGTTCCATGGGCTTTAATTGCCACTAATCTCGCTTCTCTTACATGCTTCTCTGTTAAAATCATATTATATTTCCTTTTTTAATTTCTTCATCTCTATCTAATAACACCAATTCTTTTTCAATGGCTTTTCTAATGTCTTCCTTAGTCTTTTTTACAGATTCAATACTATAATTAAACTTGAATACAGGGTCCCAACTTTCAATGTCTATAATTGGACCCCAAAACCAATACTTGGTAGCCTTCTCCGTTGGTTTTAAGAAAAAGTGCGTTTCGTAGCATCGAGATACACCGTATTCACCACAATCAAAAGATTTAAGCTTGTAGTAGAGTGTTCTACCATTTATTTCTAATTCTTTCATAATAATATTATTTCTACAAATATACGCAAAAAAAATGGAACCCGCAAGGATTCCATTAATTATTTTGTGAACATCTCGTATAAGTTCTTATCTGAGTATTCAAAGATGTAATCTTTAACAGATTCCACTTTTCTATCCTTCAACGCAAAGAACAGTCCTGAAAATGAGTTGATGTTATGCTTAGCAATAACTTCAAATACTTTCATCGCAAATTTCTTTTGCTCTGGCTTGGTGATGTTCTTTGGTTTGTGAGGTATTAATTCATCCCACACACCTTCAAGTGTCGCAACCAATTCATCGTACTTTAATTTCAATTCATTGATTTCTTCCAATCTCTCTGGAAACGTAGCACCATATTCATCTACTTCATTTGACTTAACAATTGTTAAGATGTGGTGAAGTCCAGTTTTAGCCTTCAAGTGATGAGCCGCAACATAAGCTGGGTTCTTTAACTTAATTCTTCTGAATTGAGCATCACAAACTACGTAACCTTCTTCAGTGAACGGCATACCTTCTAATGTCGCCATTAATTGACCAGCATTTGACATATTCATATCATAAGCCTTAACAAATGGTAACCCAATATCATTAGATATTGTGATTAAGTCATTGAAGTTAAATTCAGTTAAATCCCCTACATTTCTAACTCCTAATAAAGCAACTTTTGATTCTCCATGTGGACAAACAACTATATTATATGGTGTCATTAATTCAAACATATATGTTCTACCTTTAACCATTCTATCCCAATTGAAATCATATTTTGATGAAATAGTATCCCAAAATAATTCCGAGAATGAAGTGTTTGGTTTATCATTCACTTCACCTTCACCTTCAGCCATACCAGAAGTACCAGCACACCATTTTTCAGTTACCCAATCCCAATACAATTGTATCAAAGACCCATCACACTTCTCGAAGATGTATGCTGATTTCCAATCAATCTTAGATGCGTGACCTTCCGCTGAGTTGAAGAACTTTCTGAATGCCAATGACATAACCTTCCAAGTGCCTACCTCAAGTACAAGACCTCTACAGTCTTGAACCTCAGATAATGACATGTCAGATTCTATTTGGTCATACTTTAAAAGTATTTTATGACCATAATCTTTCATTTTCAATTTGAAAGTTTTAACAGCTTGGTCTACACCATGCGCTTTTATATATGTTACTATTGATAATTCCATTTTATTCTTAATTTACTATTATTAATCTCTTATTTTTTTATCCCACCCATTTTTTTCTAAGCAGTCATCACAATGACACTCTATTGGTGTGTGGTCAATACATGTATTTGATATTGTTTCTTCGTCTTCAATTCTAACTTTAATTTTAAAATCTTCACCTATTAATTCGTCATTACAAAAATCTATTTTAAGCATATCACTTAAACAGTGTTCCATACAGTCTTTTAAACCATCAGGCATTACCATAGCTTCAACGTCTAATTCAATATATATTTTAGTTTTCATATTTATCTAAACCTTTATAATCATCGTTAATGAAGCTCTTTAAATTGAAAGCTGCTGAACGAAGCTTATCTAATTCCTTCATTAAGTTTTTCTTTCTTTCATCAATTCTACCAAGAGTTGTTGCAATTCTTGTTACACTTGCATCTATGTCATTTGCCATTTCCTTGAAATCTTCCATTCCGTAATCATCGTCAAATGATTTGTAATCGTCAGCCCAATCACAATCATAACCACCATCTAATTCGCCAGTATCGACAAATTCTGTTAGAGCTGGCATCAAATCATGTAACATATCTTGCGTTAAGTGCATTCTAGAACTTAATGACACTTCCTCTGGGATATCAAATGGTACCCAACCATTATATTCGGTTGGATTAAGTCCTAACCGCTTAGCATCACTTGCCATAATAATTGGCATCACGTCATGAACACCAAACCAAATCTTTTCCTCCATTGCTGAAGATGATTTTTGTAATGTACATTTAGCTCCGTATGAATCTTTAAATTCACTATAATCAAATCCTCTTTGTGTTTTTTCCATTTTATTTTAAATTTTTATGTGAAACAAGACCAACTTTCTTCGTCAATAAACCAGCCTAGTTCATCTAGTCGTTCTCGGTCTTTTTTGTCAGTTACCCACTCATCAGCACCGAACCAAATTTGGTCATGCTCAGCGTGTAAGTTCCAGTTATTTAATTCCTCTTCGGGTGTATGTTTGCTTATAATAGCGACTCCCTCGATAAACGGTCCTGTTTTCATATTATTGTTTATTTAAATATATTAACACTTCTTTCCAACCTCCAAATTCGTCTGAACCAAAATGAATCAGTTCACCTTCAAATAGGTTTTGACCATTTCCTGATTTGTTATCATCAATCAAATAGTCTCCTTTACTCAACCCCTTATGAGGGCTAATAACCATGTTCTTAACTAGGTCCATCCCAAAGTGATTTTCAATCCACATTCTCTTCTCTGTATAACACAAAGGATTCATTATACTTGGTGCTGTAAGTACATAAACTTCAAACTCATCTGATTCCATCAATTGTTTGATAGCCCAGATTGCATCTTCAATTGGTTTAAGATTAGTGAAAAACCCATATTCCGATTGTGGAAATGCATTAAGTGGGTTTTTATTTATTGCAATCTTATATGCACCATAAAAGTCGCACATAACTCCATCCATATCAATGTATAATATTTTTTTCATATTGCAAATATAAACATAATATTTTAAATAACCAAATGTTTTTACATAAAAAAAGCTCCAATTGGAGCTTTTAATTATTTATCATCTTTTACAATAAACCCACATTCATTTAAAAACCCTTGACCTACGGGAGAACCTAACCATTGTATTGTACTTAATATTATTTTCTTTTCTCGGTCAGTTAAATAATCATTTGGGCTAAAACTTTGTGAACCGTGTCCAAACACAATTAAATCCATATCTTCATATTGACTATTATGTTCTTTTAAGAATTTGTCGTGAAACTCTTTTTCTTTAGGGTTTTGTGAATGTCTGTAATTTTTATATCCTTTCATCTTTTTACCATTTTAAAGAATTAAAACTCCATTTGGATATTCAGGTCTTTTGTTATGTGGTGGACAATCCTTTTTAGGGTGTAAAACCCACCATTGTCCGTCTATGTATGCGGTTGTGTAGTCACATCTACATTCGTTATCAGGGTCTTGTGGAATGTCATTAAGAATTCCACAAGAGGTAAATGACATTAATACTATTAAAATTATTATATATTTCATTACAATATTTCTTTAATTTCTGTAGGAATTGTTGGTTTAACAAAAGACCATTTAGACACATCGTTAACCCTTATACTAGCACATTTATGTTCAATGTCACGTAATTTACTATGAGTCTCATTGGTTAATTCATTGATTTTATCAACCAATTTAATAATGGTTTTATGAGATTTAAATTCAGGGTAAGCTAACATCACTCTCATATCTGATTTATCCTCAAGAAAGTCTTTGAAAAATTTCATTTCCATATCAGGGAATTTCTCAGCTAAATAATACTTAAATTCTTTAAGTAAACCGTCTGTCTTTACTCTATGGTTCGCCAAGTTTTTCATACTCGCCTTTAAATACTCAAACTCACGTATTTGTTCACTATATAACATGAAGCCTTGTATAGATGAAACAATAAACCAAATTAATCCGAAACATATGGAAACAATTCCAGCAATTTCTAATTCTTGAAACGAGGTACTATACCCCGCTAATCCTAGCAACACAAAAAAGGTTGCGATAATAACATTAAACATAATTTCTTCTTTTTTAATTAATTAATAATTCACTTTTTGTCTTCCAAAGTAAATACCGTCTTCCCAAAGTTCAACTTTAGAATCCTCAACTTTAATTACTTGTATTTTTTCAACGTCTTTATCACGCATCAATAACTCTATATTTTTCATTAAATCTTTCATACCGTCACATTATAGTTAATAGTACACGCTTCTTCATGAAACGGAACTTCTAATTTGTTAATCATCTTCTCTACCACTTTTTCAGGTACTTTGAACTCTCTGTTATGATTTTGACTGAATAAGGTCTTAATATTCTAAGTTTAATATATGTGTAACCCTATTTCTTAATATTGTCGGTTTCCCATTTTCAAATTTATGAACTAACCAACTTTTACCATTACGTCTTTTAATTGTAACAAAATTACCTTTTGGAATGTTAAACGTTTCCGTTTCTACAATACCATGGGTTCGCAACATCTTAACCGTTACTGAGTTCGTTGGTGTTTTATCTGCGACTCCACAAGATAACATCAACATTGATAATCCGATAATCATTAATAGGTTTTTCATATTTTTAATTTTTATAGTTTCTTGACGTTAAATACCAGTATTTACACCACTCACATTGATAGGTGCTTAGAAATTCAGCATATTCATTCCCATTAGCTTTAAGTTCATCTATGCTAACTAGAGCAATTCCTTCACTCTCATACTCTCTTTTACCCTTACATTCTTCTAATCCTAACACCACCTCATTTCTTTATGACAGTTAGGACAAGTTAAATAATGGTACGTATCGGTACCACCACCATAAGGTTCATTTTCCACATGACTCTCAATTTCATTTTCGAAATATCCAATCACCGCACCACATTCACTGTGCGTCATAGTTTTCTCTTTTTCGGGGTCAATTTTAATCACTCTTGCCATATCTTCTCATTTAGATTACAAATATACGTAAAAAAAAAGTGATAACCTAATTATCACTTAAATATTTTATTATATTCTATTAGTGGTATTGAAAAGTGAGAACTATCTGATGTTTTACAAAAATTAGTATCAGCAATAGTTTCACACGATTCAATTTCCCATCCTTTTAAAATATTTGTGTCAATATCATATTCCCCTTCATTGGGGAACATTATTGTTGTTTTTCCATCCATGTTACAATAGCTTTAAATAATTTGTTAATGTCAGCATGGTAGAAACCAACGCTATTCAAACAACCACATTCAATGATGTAATATTCACCATCGTGGGTTGATGCTATGTCCATTGCAAAGTTTTCATGTGGCATATGGATTTCCATACACTCCCTTGCAAATTGTAACATTTCTTCTGGAGCATCGTCCCTAGACTTAGATAATTGAAAGTCTTTTCTATATCTTGAAGAGGTGATAATTTCACCGCCAACAATATACAACCTCCATTCTTTAAAGATGTTATATGCTGGGGATACTAATATTTTAGAATCGTTATCCAAACGATTATCGTATTTCACATGTCGCTCTAACATCTCTTTTAATTCTTCATATGTACCAACTTGACCATCAAATTCTTTCCCATCACCATTAGGTCTGATGAATAATTTCCCATTACCAAATTTACCTTTGTAACTATCGAATTCCTCAAAGAATATCCATAACCTCATTAACAATCCATTTGAGTTTAACATTCTGTCACCCCAAATGTGAAGATATTCACTCATCAAATATTTTTCATGGTCGTAAAATAAACCCAAAGGCTTACGCAACTGATTGTATATGTTATACATAAGAGTTGTCGAACCGTAATATAAGTTTTTTCTATTGTACGTGAATTCTGGAATGTCTTCTGAAAATGGGGTAATTATAATTTCTTGTACCTCTGCACCAGCTTCTAAACACGCTTGTTGAACTTGACCTAAATCGTTTTCAGATATAAGGTTGTTCTGCATTACTAATCTAATCATCGTTTATTTTTTATTGGTTAAACAAATCGTCTATATCCACCCATTCGTCACTTCCTGAAAATGACAATTTAGGGCTTGCCATAAATTTAACTAATTCTTCGTGCATGTGAGTACCCTTTAAAACTTGAGTACCAAAACGTTTATTCAAATCAACTTTAAATTCACCTTGACAATCAGAACAGATATAACCCACGCCATTATCAACGTAGACGCTACACATAATATTCTCACACTCTATTCTATAACATGGCATCACTCCCATAATTTTTATTTAAATTTAATATCTAAACTTTCTAAACTTTTTCTAACAAGACTATTCCAATATCCGAATTTACCATCAACCGCTTCTTGCATCTTACCCCACTTTACTACGTGCGGCTCTTTTTCTTTGTCGTAATTAATTTCACCTGAGTATTCAGCTATAAAGGTATGACCCATGCGACCCTTTCGGTGCATTGCGAATATCATAGTTAGGTTTTTGATATCTAACCCCGTTTCTTCTTTTACTTCTCTAATAGCAGCTTCCTCATAAGTCTCACCTTCATCTACCTTACCACCAGCTAATCCAAAGTCTGAATGGTCCTCTTTTCGACTAACCAAACATACCTCACCTTTATCATTTAAGATAACTACTTGTGCGTGATTACCTTCATTCGCTTTTAATTCTAAATCTTTTTTCTTGTATTTCATATTATCCTTTGATTAATTTATTCTTTTCCCACATATAAGAATCTTCTAACTCACCATTAACTACGGTGTCAGCCTTTATCACATCTAATAAATCTGTTAGATATATTTCAAGAATGAACCCGTCTGGGTGCATCATTCTAGCCCAATTTTGACTCTTACCAAATCGATATCCTTCAAGCTTCCACCCACGTTTAGGTTTCTCAGTATGAACATAAACCTCTAAAGGCTCTCTAGTTTTATAATCATTATTCCAAGTCCCAAATGATACTGGAATACTACCGTCTTTATTATATTTAGCAAGAAACCCAATTGTTGGGTAAACCCTATCCTTATCATAAGAATGTCTTGATATTTGAGTATACTTCTTTAACATATACTCGTTTTCCTTTAACTTATAACCTTCTGTGTATTTCTTCATAATGCAAATATACAATTAATTTCTGACATAAACAAAAAAAACCCTAATTTCTTAGGGTTTAATTTATGGTGTAACTTCTGTAACGATTCCGTATAATTTAAGTGCATTACCTAAATCTACTTTACTCCAATCGGTTATCTTATTTGACATAAATGGTTTACCACCATCAGCAACGTTAACCGCCACTGTAATATGTGGTATATCATTGGTGGAAGGATAACCCTCAACTTTAACAGCAAGTGCCATATCACTAGAACCTAATGCAGTAACGGTTAATTCAACCTCTTTACCAACTTCACTTTTATCTTCTAGACCTTTACCAAAAACAATTGTCATGTGATGACAAAAGATTTTCCAACCTTCAGGTAATATAGGTGCAAAATGCTCAGCCAAAGCTGTTTGAGATTCGTCATCTAAAACAATCGCAGAATATAAAATCTTTTCAGACTTTTTGTACATATCCTTAGACTCAAGAATTTTTTTAACTGTTAATGGTCCAACACCTCTATGAGATGACATCATTTTTTTGATTGTTGCTAATGGTACGTTGTGAGTGTTTCTCTCTGCCAATACTTCAGCAGTACATCCACCATACCCAACATCAACTACTTTGATATTAGCTTCGCTTAAACCCATTTCTAAAGCAGCTTTAACATACTTTTTAGGTTCATTCGCCTTGATATTTGTGTTATCCACAATTACTGGTGAAACACCTTGAAACATTGCAGCTTTAGCGTTTAAAAAGTTTTGGTGATGAACTCTTGAATGAGCTGACCAATCACCAGACTCAACCATTGCAGCAAAATGCTTAGCATAAGCACCATCACCACGCATTTCAATAAGTGTATCGGTTGAGTGTACAACACCTTCACCAATTAACTTATTTACTTCAGTTGATTTTCCAGCACCAGGCACACCTCTCATTATTACTAACTCTTGGTCTGGTCTTGTTATTTTTATATTTAAAACGTTTTTTTCCATAATTCCTTCTCTTAATTTCTCTTGAATTCCCCTTTTTCTCATTTCTCTACTCTTATCTTTACCATACATTTCCATATATAAATGGTCATGGCAATACATAGGTGAAAGGGAAGTTACACCTTTAGCAGCATACTTTATTGTTGCGTTAAAGTCTGGCTCACTTAGAACCACCTTACCACATTCAGAACAAAGTACTTCTAATGTTCCGTTATTGTTATTAAATACTGCTTTTTCTATCATAATAATAAATATGTAGAATTAGCTTAAAAATAGCTATTCATTATTTCCATAAATCCACCGTCAGCAAATCTTCCAATTAACATTGAATAGATTAAGTACATCAAACCAAATACGTAATGGAATATTGCCCATAACACTGATTTGTTGAAATACCAACTTACCATTACTGATAAGATGTTGATTGCCAAAAATATTGGACTTTTAAAATAATGTTTTACAATTACTGTACTACCTGTTTTTACTTTACTCATTATATCTATTTTTTAATCGTTTCCAAAGACTTTCTGTTTCACCATGAAACTGTCTTCCTATTTCTCTCATTCGTCTTACACACATAAGCACATACGTCTTAGCATCCATACCATATGAACCAATCGCCCACATATCATTAACTTCAACCAAAAGGGTTTTTCCATCATCGGTTACACCGACATCAAGGGTATAAGCGCAGTTAGCACTTGTATATGTCTTTACCATTTCTTCAATAACTGATACATCTGGAAATACTTTAAAATCCCCTTGATAAAATTGAATACCTTTCAATTCACCTTCATGTACAAAACATCTAAATTCTGAAATAAAATTAACTAACCCGCTATACCAAATACCTGTCTCATCATTTACGTTATAATATTCCTTGAGATTGTCAAGTTGTTTTTGAGATTCAATTACTTCACCAGTAAACATTTTAACACCTTCAGATGGTTTAATAAAATATGGGAAATCCACGTTTTTTAACCCATCTATTTCTGTCAATTCAAGTTCTCTATCTAAATAACGCTCTAATTCATGAGGGTACCCTAAATAATTGGGTACTTCAATACCACATGCCTTGAAAAATTGAGATGTTGACTCTACAGAACCAACTATAACATCTTTCTCAATATTCAACGGATAACATAAGAGTGTATCTTCCATATCATCACCATCAAAGGCTCTGATTTCAAAACCTAATGCTTTAAGGGGTTCTTTTGACATATAGACAAAATCATCTAACCATTCCCCACCAATCTGTTCTAAGTATGCTTTCATTATAATTCTTTTTACAAAGATACTAAAAATAAATCACTTAATCATTATAATTCGTAAAAATCTCATAAACATAAAGAAACTAATTATAAACAACCCTATAGATTCTGCAAGGAATAAGTTTATAAAACCTATAAAATACGCTGAAAGAGCCACTATTACAATTGAAGATATGAATAGTTTGAATTGTTTCGATATTATTGTAGAATGATATGTCACTACAAAGGAATTACCCAAAAAGAATATGATGGCAAATGTATTATGTGTTAATCTCCATTCACCTGATGGAAATATCACCACACAAATAAGACAAATACCAAGAACGATATTATACCTTCTGAATTTATAAACCACTCCATCAATCACATATAATAATCCACATGTACTTAGCATTGTGATATACAGATACCAAATATCAGAGTACGCATATTCACTTATGCTACCTAACATTTTGTCTTGAAAGACGAATAATATAATTGGGGTTAAAAAGAATAGAATAGATAACAATAGTTCTATCTTTAATATACTTTTTATTCTTTTTTTAATATACATTTGGGTATAAGTTTCATTGTTGACAATTATACATAAAAAAAAGGGAACCAACAAGTGATTCCCTTTAAATTTTCAATATTCTATATATTTTCAGCCACCTCTACGTGATGTCGTTTTTTGTCTTTTTGTAGTTCCACCTCGATTAGTACTAGGTCTTGTAGTAGGTCTTGTAGTAGGTCTTGT
>TARA_R110000851_G_scaffold75456_1_pt1 | contig 22589 bp, 50 predicted proteins | sample TARA_R110000851 | Tara Oceans TARA_R110000851 (sample SAMEA4397627) | marine metagenome | biome: Polar Biome; feature: [DCM] deep chlorophyll maximum layer (ENVO:01000326); material: water (ENVO:00002006), including particulate matter (ENVO:01000060) such as... | depth 17 m
ATATAACATGATTATATTTGTTTGGGTTATTATCTTTCATCAATTTAATTTGATTAATAAAAGATTCGTTTAAGTTCTTATAATTGTCTAAGTAGGTAGTGTGTATGTATGTCGTATCTTGTTTGATTTGATTTGCTCCTGCTTCAATTCCTTTTTCCTCAAAGAAACGTTTATAAATAAAATGCTCTTTAGTAGCTGGATTTAAAACAAGTATAACTCTATTCTGTATTCCTTTAGCTCTTATACTAAAATCAATCTTATCGAATGTGTCTTCGTTGTTTAGCTCTTCTGCTTCGTCAAGCACCCAAGTAGTAACACCCGCTAAAGATTTAAGGTTTGCAGTCTGTGTTCCTGAGCTTGTTTTAATACCTTTAAACAATATCTTAGAACCTGTTTTTAAATTTACTATTTCATCCTTAGTAATATAAAAATCTTGCTGCAAATTAGATGTTTCAATCTTTTCTAAAAACTCTGGTATAATTGATACATGAGCAGAAGTTAATGTATACCGTGTAAACAATATCACATGTCCTTGTTCATATGTTAGCAATAGCAAAAAGGAGTTAAGGGAATATGATTTCCCCGAACCCCTACCTCCAGTAATAACAAAGTATCTGCTATCCGAACCAAGTAAATTATATTTATTATGTATGTTTATCAACTTTAAATAAGTCTTTTATATCGAAGTTATTAACGTTGTGAGTTGCTTCAATAGTTTCTTTAGGTTTACCACATCCATACTCAATAAGTATTTTAGCTGCTGTAATTCTATCTCTTGAATTTTCTTCTTTGTTATTTAATATTTCAGCTAAAGTTTTAAAAGCATCATCTATATGAGGATTTGCTAAATCAACTCCTTTTAGTTCGTTTCTTACTGTTGTTCTACCAGCGCCATCTCTTGCGCCTCCGTTTGTTTTTCTTTTATCCATGATTGAAAAAGATTGATTATTCAATTACTCGTAAGTTCCTTCTCTTTATTTTCTTCTTGTATTTTCTTAAATTCGTGTTTTACTATTTTAAAGTTTTCCACATATAAAACATGTACATACTTTTCCATTACTTACAAGTTACTTGATAAAACAAATTATCATTTCCAGTGTGTTTTATATTATCCATTGCATCATCACAAGTTAATTCAGGTGAAGGACTTACTCCAGCCCATTGGTAACCTGATTGCCCTGCAACTATTCTATAATAGTAAGTTGTACAATCGCAATCGTTTTTAGCTACTTCATCTGCTGAGCAAGATGCAAGTGTTAAGCTAAGTAATAGTATTTTAATTAATGTTTTCATTTTGTTTGGTTTTTATAAATTATATCTAATTTGTCAATCATGTTTGAAACACTTGTTATTGTTCCGCTATGATTAAATTTAACAGGCTCCCAATACGGTAAACTTAATATCTCAGAATATAATACACATATTTCTAAAATTACTTTTTCCTCTGGTAATGCCTTTCTAACCTTCATAAAGTTTTTCCAATACTTTAATTCTTCTTTGGTAAATTCTCTTGCGTTTTTTAAGTTTGGGTACTTTCTATTTAATCTTTCTTTTCGTTCGTTACAACCTACGCATTCACCTACTACGGACTTAATACCTGTTATAGTTGTAATTGATTCTATAACATCTCCTAAACCTTTTGAATTATCTTTTGCCATATTTATCTTTTGCGTTTAAAATTACCCTTCTTACAAATTGATAGTTAATATTATATTTTCTTTGAATTTCTCTATAACTTAAAGTTTCGTTCAATAATAACAATTCTCTTTCGATATAAGATAAGTTATTAATAATACTATTTTCTTTATCATCTAATTCAAAAGACTCTTCTATTTTTAAAAGACTAGATAATTCTATATTTGTTACAAGTTTCTTGTTTTCTTTAATATAATCTAAGAATGAATTAAGAAGTATCTTTGCAATATAATAATCATTTGTTTCAATATCCCTCTTTAGCGAAGTTTCATATACTTTTAAATACATTTGATGCGTTAGTTCATCTGCTAAAGATTTATCTTTACAAATGTTAAACGCAATACTTCGCCAAAGTTTATCCTTTTTGGATAGTTCTATTAAAATCATGCCCAAATATAATAATTAATATTTGATTATGCAAGTGTTTCATTATAAATCTCATTAGCTCTTTCTATTGCTTTTTCAGTGGCTTCTTGGCGGGTTTTAAAATAATCATCTGATATGTGCGTAGAATAATCATTTACCTTATTAATTGAATCACTAATTAAATATATTATATATTCATACTTATGTTTCCATATATCATAACACTCATCACAATTTTCGCATTCATCAACACACGAATTAGCTATATTTAACATTTCAATATTTATAGATATTCCATAACCTACACTATCAAAAAAATCAATTATTAATGCGTGTTGTAAAGTTTCTTTTAAGTAGCTTATTACATATTCATCAAAGCCATAATTTTTTATTGTAAATTCAAAAAACTTCTCTTTTGCTTTTCCTGTTAATTTCATAATTATTTGTTTTTAATTTTATAAACACCATAAGCAAAACCCAATCCTAAAAGAATTACAATCCCGCTATCAATTGGAACGTTCATTGGGTCACTTGTGTTATTAGGTGAATTAGGATTGATTAACACATCATCACTATAATCTGGGCTAGACGGGTTATAAGTATCTACGTTAATGTTGTTTTGTGGTTTCCATCCATCTTGAGCGTAGATGGATGTAGTTATTAGTAGAAGTAGTATTGTTGTTTTCATAATGAATCAAATTTAAAAGTTTTTACTATAAATTTATAACTGGTTAAATTACTTTGGTTTGACCATACTTCAATTTCCATGTCATCCGTGTTGCAGAAAACTTGATACACATCCTCAATCACACAGTTATCTTTAGAATCTTTAAATTTAAGTTTAAAAGTAAAAGTTCCATAATATTCAGGAGCGCAAACAGATTTAAAAAAACCTTTCTCACCTTCAAATGTTGCTATATTTTTCATAATTTAGTTATTTTTTAATGTTATTTTTATAAACCTAAGAATAAAAAACCCAAATAAATGGTAAATTTCTTAAATGATAATTTGCAAATCTTTTGTTTTTATTTATTTTAATCATAAAACCTATTAAGTCAATTGGAAATAATAATAATAATATACTTAAATTCATAATCTAATTATTTTTGGTTGTGCATTTCTATACGCATCGTTAACCCATTCTTTGTTGGTTCCTCGTTTTGAAAGATAATCCATTATCTTAGTCAATCGTTCTAGTCTAGTTTGTTTCATATTATTTTTTATTTAGTTTGTTATTTAACTGTTTTAATGGTTTCAAAATACATAATTTCAAGGCATTTATAAGAACTTAATCCACTATTATAGCATTCAATTATATAATTTTTGTGTTTTTCAAAATCTTCATCTGTATAATCGTATCCCTCTGCTGTTCTAAAAGATTTTATTTGTTCTATATAACTTTTTAATGTGTCTCTCATTTTATTACTTTTAATGTTATTATAAACCCCATTTTTTAGGGTCTTTATTTAAGTGATTAGTAATTCGTTAGTTTTCATTTTATTTTATTTATTTTTATAACTTGCACTAAAAAAACATTAAAACGTTGTTTAGTTGACAGTTAGCAACAATTAATGGCTTTAATATTCGTTATCAAAGTCAATAATTAAATCATCAATAGATGCGTATTCTTTTGCATTGGCAACGTATAAAGAAAAAGCCATTAACAGTTCCCTTCGGTTGCTAACACGTAATATAATTAATTGCTCAATTTCTATTACACTATCAAGGGCATCTAAAACGTTCATCTCGTTTCCGCCAGCAATATCCATTTTGCAATTTTCTATATTTTGTTTAAGTTCTGTAATTAACTCTTTTATATTATCCATAATTTTTGTTTTTAAATCCGCAACTAATCATATTACTATCCGTTATAAATTATCAGCTATCTCACAAACGATAATAGCTAAGGTTATTACTCCGAACATAAATACAAAGGCTTGTTTAATTGTTTTCATAATTACATTAGTTTTAGAATGAAGTTTTGTTTTTCATTAATTGCACTTTCTAAAGTAGTACATTGTTTTTTAATTGTTTTTTTATTATAGTAAAAACAAAAACAAAAAACATTTTTATTAAAATCTATACTTATACATTTCGGAAGTAGATATATTTTTTCTTTGTAATACTCTACTTGTGCTTCTCTTAATTTTATTAACGCATTATCAAGTCCTTTTTCTGTGCCTAAATAAATCCATTCTTTATCTATAACATCCCATATTTTTACTCTATAATTATCGTTTGTTGTTTTATAAATTGTTTCGTTAGTTTTCATAATTTTAATTGTTTTAGTTGTTATTTCTTTAGCAAATATACGCATAATTATTTAACACGCAAATTTATTATGTAAATTTAACATAATTTAACATTTACATTATAAAATCCTCAACTAAGTAAGGCAAACTATCGGTGTTTACGTCAAAGATAAAAGGATCAAAAGATATACCTCTTGCGTAAGGATTAGATACTGTTATTGTTTTATCCTCGTTTACTTCTAATTCAATTATACTTTCAACTTTCTTTAGAATGTATGTTCCAAGATGACCAAGAGGCTTACCTGTTGCACCATTCTTATGAATCACAGTCATTATATGAATATCATAATCATGCGTCCATCTCATTACATAATCACTTGCCTCTTTACTCATCTCAATATCATTTGTATTTTCTACAAGGTCAGCTATTCCATCAATAGAAACTAATTTAACTTTGTTTTTATAAAGTGTATTTTGATTTTTAAGGCAATGGTCTATTAATAATAATCTTTGTCTGCTTGTTAGTTGTCTAGTTGCATAACATTTATAATTATCATACTTGCTTTTAGATATTTCTGGTACACGTCTAAAAGTTCTTTGCGCATAGTATTTACCTTGTTCAGTATCAAAGTCTAATATAGTAAAATCTTCTTTTCTGTGAGTTCTAATGTTTGGAAAAAGAAAGTTTGCGTCTCCTCCAATATAACAACCAATAAAAGCAGATTTTAAAAAAGACTTCTTTGCTTTTGATACTGCTATAATTGCGCTAAATTCTCCAGCTGTTTGTACTGCTGTTGGGTAATGGTTTCCTTTGTATTCGTGAGAGCCAATTGATAATAATATATCAGGTGGCTTTAATTCTTCTGCAAGGTCAACATAACATTCGCTTTCAAATTTGCTAAAATCAATTACTATTTCTTCATTGGTTTTATTTTCTAGTTCGTCAAAGTTTAAATCCATAGTTTAAAATAATTTAGTTTGTCCTACGTGGTTTGTAATTCTCTTTACTGCTGAATCATAATATTCTTTATCTAACTCACAAGCAGTTAAATTAAACTTATAGTCGTGGCACGCTATTGCAATACTTCCAGAACCTAAATGTGTGTCAAGTATTTTGTCTCCTTCTTTAGCGTATTTATCAAGGCAATATTTATAAAGATTATACGGTTTTTCTGTTGGGTGTATTCTTTTTTGTTTATTAGACATATCTTCTTGAAGCATTCCGTTCCAAGTATGTTTGAATATTCTAGTAGCAACATCAAAAGAAGTGTAAGCTAATTCTGCATCAGCAAACTTTGTAGTACCATTGTTTTTATCCCATATAACCCAGCCTTGTGAATTTTTTAATAAGTTAGCAAAATAATTACCACCCCATATAATTTGATTTTTAGAAACTCTTTTTAATTCATTAAAATATTCTTGTTTAGGTATTTCATTATCCCATTCTTTTTTTGTGTGCTTTGATTTTAATGCAGCACCTTTGCCTGATTTTCTTTTTTCTCCAGCAAAAGTACTTGATGCACCTATACCATAAGGCGGGTCTACAATAGCTAAATCAAAATAATTGTCTGGATACCTAGCCATTAAAAGCATATTGTCCTCGTTTGTAATCTCAATGTTTTCTGTAATTTTCATAATTTATTTTTTTTTATAACAATAAATACATTTAACTTCTTTTATTTCTAATTTTCCGTAATAGTTTGTTTTCCAAAAATATTTAAAATCATGATTACAATTAATGGATTTTTTAATACATATTTTTTCTATAATTTTCATAATATTGTTTTTTAAGTGTAATTTTCTATTTCTTTAAGTAAGTCATTTGCTGAATTGTAGAATGATTTTTCTACTTGTTCCCTAGTCCAACTGTTTAAAAGTTTGTTTAATAATTGTTCGTCTGTTTCTTGATTTTGTAAATCTACCATATTTAAGTCGATTGTAAGCATTTCAAGTTGTGTATCTAAAGGAGTTTTTAATTGAAATTGTAATTGTTTTAAAGCCATTTTCACATCTTTGTAATAATGAATGTTTTGCCTTAGAAATAGACAAAGTAATTTTGCGTAAATTAAATTATCTTTTGCCAATTGCCTAGAGCTTTGGTTTACTATTTCATCAAGTTCTTTGAGTGCCTCAATATCTTCTTTGTAAATCCTTTCTTTGTTTCTTTTAAAAGCGTTAAAGATTTTTGCGATGTGTTTCTTACTAGTCCAGCTCATAATCCTAGTTTATTTTTGTTAGCTTTTAAGTATTCACGAATCCAAAAACAAACTTCTTGCGTTGAAAGTTTATAAGTTCGTCCGTACTTACCTAAACTTCCATTTCTTAATGCTTCACGAATTTGTTTAATAGTCATGAAGTTAAATTCTGTACTTATATCTAATATTGTTTCGTTTATATCTTTAAATTGCATATTTAATCTATCCATTATAACTACTAGAGAAAGTTTAATATTATCTTCGCACTCCGTCGGATCTAATCGCTTTAACATAATCTCTGAACTCTTGCGTATCAATATATTTTGTGGTTTCATTTTCTTGTGTTTTAATTATTATTTCGTCTTTGTATCTTTGTTGGTTTAAGTAAGTTGTTGCGTGCGGGTATGAATAATCTTTAAAAGGTTTATTATTGATAAAATGGTTTAAATGAATTTCTAATGTTTCTAAATCATTTTTTAGCACTTTATCAAATGATTGTTTTGCTTTTGCTTTATTTGTTTTGTTTGGGTATAAGTTCCAAAAGTCATCAAAAGAAAATTCAATTAATTCAGCATCTATAAAATCATTGTTTATTGTAATAGGTTTATTTGTATATTGTTTATCTATACTATCAATGCTTTGTATAGTGCTTTCACTTTGCTTTATACTATGCTTTATCAATGCTTTGTCTAATGCTTTATCTAGTGCTTTGTCAAAATTTGATATAGCAACTATATTACTAGAGTATTGATTTTTTGACTTTTCAATAAGTTCAATCAATCCAAAATCTACTAAATCATTTAAAGTTTGAATATAAGTATTATAACTTCTTATTCCTATTGCATCCTTTACCATAGTAGTAGGTAAACCAAATTTATGCTTCCACCCTAAACGATTGCAATGCTCAACTATAAATAAATATAAAGCACAATGATTAGGTTTTATTTTCTCGGGGTTTTCAAATGCGTAATCCCAAAAAGCACGTGTAAGTTTAAAGTAATCCATCTTCAACCTCCTGTTCCGTAATTTTGTTTATTTCAGTTCTAAGTGTTTTTGCAAATTTAATTGCTGTTGATTTGTCTAACATTATCTCAAATAATTTCCTATCATTTAGACCGCTTATTCTAATTACTCCAGCGTCTATATTAACTTCAATATAATCTAATCTTTCTACGCAATCAATAAACTTTAATTCGAATTGTGCCATAATAATAACCGTTATAAGCTACGGATAAACTGTTAAATTATTTATAAAGTAAAACCCCATTCGATTGGTAGAGTTGTGGAACGTACCGCCCGAATAGGGTCTAAATAATTTTTTATGTTTGGTATTGCGTTCCACTTCAATACAGTCACAAAGATAAACTAATTTATTTAATAAACAACATTTATTTTAATTATTTATTAATATTTAATTCCGTAATAAATAAAGTCAATCTCATTTATTAACTGCTGTAACCTTTGCGGGTTGTCTCTGCTAACGTATAGCTTGTTACGTTCTTCTATCTTGCTTTGCAAAGAATCTACTTTTTTAGCCATTTAGTTTTTTATTCTATTATTTGCTATTCCAAAATAATTTTCGTCCTGTTCTATTCCTATAAACTTTCTGTTTGTGTTTACACAAGCTACACCTGTAGACCCTGAACCCATTGTAAAATCTAAAACCGTCTCTTTTTCGTTTGTGTAGGTTTTAATTAGGTATTCCATTAATTCTGTCGGTTTTTGCGTTGGGTGTTGTTTACCATTTTGGCTTGCATTTGATATATTTATCAAGTTTTTAGGATAGTATTCATCATTGTAACTAATAGTAGGCTTTAATCCGTAATTATCACTACTACTATATCCGCCCTTTTTTCTCATTTTGCCATTAGTCATTTGTGGGTAATAATTAACTTTATTTAATCCAAATACTAGAATATCCTCACAAATTGCAAATGGTCTTATTTTAGCAGTAGCAAAGCCAGCACTATTGTTTTTGTTCCATACCCATTGGTGTCTGTAATTTTTAACATTACTCATTACCAAAGCGCTTGTAAAAGGTTGTGAGCAGTGCAACACAATAGCCCCATTAGGTTTTATTATCCTATTTAGTTGTTCCCACATTAAAGCAAAATCTATAACACTATCCCATTTACACGCTGTTGTTCCATATGGTGGGTCTGTAATTATTGCGTCTATACTTGCGTCTGGTATTTGCTTCATTAATTCTAAGCAATCCCCTTTTAATAATTGTATCATAATTTATTTATTTAATTGTTTTGTTTTAAGTTTGTAAATATCAATCAATTCTTTTGTTTCTGTAATGTCTAGTTTTAGCGGTTTATTGCGACTTTCTAGTAGTAAATTGTAATTCTCTATACCTATTATGTTAGGTAGTCTTAAACCGTACTCTAATACGTTTCCATGTTTGTGTAGATTACACTCAATACATTGGTTATGCACATTTAATTCGTTAAATCGTAAGTTTGGATACGCTCCGACGCTGAAAAAATGCCCAGCGTTTATGTCATTTTGTTTTAAATGTTTGTCACAAGATGCACAAGGTTTGCCTTTATCTCTCATACGTATAAAAGTATTAAAAACTTTCTGCAAAATGTTAAGATAATCCTTTTTAGTCATCAACTTTTCTTTAATAGCTTTCTTTTCTTTTTGCCAATTACGTTTGTTTGCTTTTTCTTTTTCTTCTTTTACAAATTCATTAAATGCTTTTATACATTCATCATCTGATAAACAAAACTTTTGATTAAAGTACTTTGCAATAAATTTAGTATTGTGGTGTTTACATTTAGGCATTATTTTGAATTATTACGTTCATTCTTTAAAAAAGAAATATTTGTTCTAATAGCATCCGAACATCTATAAGCTGAATCCATAATTCTACGTAACATATAAAGTTCAGGAACTTCAACTTCTGCAAAATTAACCGCACGTGATACAGTCATTTTTTTATCGGTTGTTAATTCGTAAATTCTTTTTTCATATTGCTTTTTAAATACTGCTCTTTCGCTTTCTAAATAAAACAAAGTAGTATTTATCTTTTGTAAAAGATAGTTTAAATTTTCCCCATCATTTAGACTTACATCGTCGTAAGCCTGAATAAAAGAAGTTAGATTTTCAAGTGTTGTTTCAAAATTATTCATAAGTAAATATAATAAAAAAAAGTGATAACTACGAATAATTATCACTTTAATCTTAAACTAAATCTAACGTTGCAATTAGATATTTAATTATTGGTAGTTCGTTAAAAGGGCAAATCTGATTCTTCTTGTTCAGCATACACGTCAACTGGTTTACTGGGTGTTTTCGCAGATGCTCCTTCTGATTTTTCAACTCTCCAACCTTGTATTTGATTAAAATACTTCGCTTCTCCTTGTGGGTTAATCCACTCACGACCACGTAAATTAATACTAACTTTTACCGAATCACCTACTTTATAACCGTTTAATAAATCGCACTTATCTTGTGCAAATTCAATTAAAATATGCTGAGGATATTGCTCATCTGTTGTAACAACTAACTCTCTTTTTTTGAACGATGCATTTACTACTTGTTCTGCATTTAAAACTTTAATCTTTCCTAATACTTCCATGTTTATTTATTTATTTGTTATTTATTATTTATTATTTTACCAAACATTTAATCCCCCTACTGAATCAATTTCAGTATCTTTTAGTATTAAATCGTGTAATATTAAAAATTCTTTTAATTCAGCAGCTTTTAAATCATTAAATTTACCGTCAATAAAAGCAACATCTAGACAAACAAAAATATCATCTTTTTCTCCAGTATAACTGCCTTCTCCTACTTCAAAATAATAAAACTCTGTATCTTCAAGTAAAAACTCTACGTATGCTAAATGGTCATCATAGTATTCGTGCTCTTCTTCTAATTCTGGTATGTAAACCTGAAAACCTACTCCAAAATTACCGCTATAATCTACTCCCATAATTTTTTATTTTAATGTTAATTTTAATTTATCTTTTAATTCTATTTCTTGTTGTGTAGCTCCTTTAATACTTGCAAAGGTAGTCTTTAAATTCTCTAAAGTCTTACATTCATTCATTAACTTAATGTAGTTTGGTCTTTGAATTTTAACAGGTGCTGATGCCTTGTTACCGTCGTCGTCTTCTGCTTGTAAACCTAGTAAAGATTGTAAAGTGTATCTTCTGTAATAAGTAATCGCTGATCCAAGTTTTTGCGGGTCTTGTAAGTTTGGTAAATCCATTTCGCTAAATACATTTTCACCGCTTTCAATATGATAAATCACACTTCTTACTTTGTTATTTTCAATTGGTTGTAAAAGTAGTAAACCGTTTTTTTCTAGCAATGGTTCTACTTGCTGAATAAGTGAGTTAATATCAAAATACTTTGATTTAAAGAATGGATTTGTTTCTGTCTTTGATAATGTACCAACTTCCTTTTTAACTTCTGCTAATGCTTTTAATAAGTCTTTCATAATTTTATTTGTTTCGTTTGTTAAATAAAAACTTCTGTTCGTCGTTCCAAGCGTCTATCCTGTGTTTTCTTACTCGCTTATAACTTTCATCTTCTAAATCATCGTTTGTGGCTAGTTGTCTAACCTCCATACCTAAATGATTTAAGTATTTCTGTTCTTCATCGTGTAGACTGTTGTAAAAATCTTCGGAGAGTTTTAAAAAATATTCTTTACTTCCCATTTTCTTTATTTTTTAGTAATTCTTTTAAAAATTCATTTTCTTTTCTAAGGTTTTTAATTTCAGTCTTCATCTCTATGACAATATCATTTAATTGATAAAGTTTTTTAAGTAGTTTTTCCATAATTATTTAGTTTTATTTATTTATTATTTGTCAAATGTACGTAATTAAATTGAGTTAAACTAATTTTATTTAAAGTTTATTAAAACATTGATATTTGATTGTCTTTTGATTTTGTTTCTATTCCTAATACTGTTTCTAGTATTGTTCTTCCAGCTTCATAGTCTACAAGATTTCTTGCTACTTTATCAAGTCTTTGTTTTCCTTTATATTTCTTAAAATCGTAATCGTGAAATTCAGATAATGTATTTATTTCATTTTCCATTAAACATAAAATTCCATCAAGTTTGCGTTCTCTCAAATTACTTGGTAAATTAAAATTTGTCCAATATAAATGACGACCTCTTTTTTTAGCTGGAATTAATGGTTCATAATAAGGCGTAACATTTTCAACTACATATTTACCTTTAAAAAAATTATCTAAAAAAACAACTTCTTCATATAGTTTAAAATCAGGGTATAAGAAATTGAAATTTTCTCTTGTCTTTTGCGTAACCCTTACTTTGCTATGACTTGGGCAAGGTGGTGAACTCCAAATAAAATCAAATTCTTTAAAGTAGTCAAGTAAATATTGGTGTGCGTCTGTAATTATTACTTTATCATTTGGAAATCTCTCTTGATATAATTTAGCAAGGTATTCATCATATTCAATAGCAGTTACTTCTATTTCAATATTTGCTTCTTTTGCTACTTCATCCCATTTATACCTGTTGCCTCCTAAACAAGCGTATAAATTTAATATTTTATATTTTTTTTTCATAATCTAATTTAATTTATAAAATGCGTCCCAATGTTTGTACTCCCAGCAGTTAAATCTTACGTTCCAAAGTGCAGAATTGTTGTTTTTTCTTAACTTATCAATCACTTCAAAAAGACCTAATCTTTTTAATTTATCAAACTTTTCAATTACTTCTGGAGTCATTTCAATATGTTCAATTCTTTCAGCAACTATTTTCTTAATATAATGCCTTCTTTGTCCTGTATTGTTTCGCTCTTTTATTATTTCGTTATTCATAATTACATATTTTTCAATTTTAGATTTATCTTTTGTTTGGTATGCTTCGCAAACTAACTTAAACATATTATTACTTTTATAGTATTCATATTTAGTAAGCGAATTACTAACGCTTGCGTGTGTTCTATTCAAATCTTTTCCAATAGCTTGCAAAGTCATTGTTTTTCTTTTTTCATTTGCGTAAATCGCTCTTAAAAATATGTATAATTCACCTCTACATTTACTAGTTAGGTCTATATCAAATATTGTTTTAATTTCTTGTTTAGTCATTGTTATTTTCTTTTAACCACATTTGTATAACGTTAATACTCTTTTCCAAATCAGTTTTAAATTCTCCTTTTTTCTCTGCACGTTCTAAACGTTTTACGATGTCAAAAAGATATGAGTTCCATCTTCTTTCATTCGCTACTTTATAAAGTGTGCCTTTGCTATTATCGTAGTGTTTAGGTGTATCAATTACATAATCTCTTACGGGAACTGGTATTTCTTTGTAAGATATTATCTCAGCGAAACCTATTCCTTCACGATAAATGGTTCGTGCATTTAATTTATCCATAAAAGTATATCCTACATGACCATCAACAACTTCACTAAATTTAAAAGTTTCATTGTAATAATACATAGATTTTATCTCGTTTGCATTTTTAAAATGCTCCTTTACTTCTTCTAGTGTTTTCATAATTAATTTATTTTGTTATAAGCGTTTAACATTTTCTCGTTGTCTAAGTAATAGATGTTTCTAATCTTAAGCATCCATTCATCAAACTTTTCTATTCTTAACTGTCTTTCTGTTTTCATAATGCAAATATTAAATAACTTATTAAAACACCTATAATTATTAAAATAATTACCATTAAAAACAATGCTATTCTTTGTTTACTTTCTATCATTATAATAATTTTTTAAGTTTGTTTTTTGTTAGTACTTGAGAATCTAAAGTTTCTACTTCATTAATAATTGATTCTATTTCTAAGCGTAAATCTTTAAATTTAGAATACCAGAAATCAGATGAAACTTGTCTTTGTGTAAACATTTCTTCCTCAATAATGTCTTTATCTTCTTGGCTTAATTCATATAATAAATCTTCAAACGTTTTTTCAAATTCTTCTTGTACTGTAGGGTTGTTGCTACTTGTTGCGTTCATAATTATATTGTTTTGTTTTGCTTTATTGCTGGTACAAAGATAAGACTATTAATTTAATACGCAAATTTATTACGCAATTAATTTAATTTATTTTTATATTTGTTTTATAAGCATAATAATTGTATGTTTGCAGTCTAATATATATAGATATGAAAGCAAACGAAATTAAAAAAGAACTTTACAAACAAAAACTAGTAGCAGTAAGAACTAATTACCAAGGAGAATATGCACATTACGTGTCGCAATTAGATGACGCCTCTATTGTTCAATTTGAAATACCAATTCAAGATGCTAATTTTGGAAATGAAGTTCCAGCACAATTATTAATAAGATGGTTAAAATCAATTAAACAATAATATAATGACAAAACAAACAACGCTTAGAAATCTATTACAAGATAGTAAGTTAACAATTCAAGCCTTTTCTGATAGAATAGGAGTTAATAAATCGACTTTTGAGAAACAATTATTAAACAATTTAGAGAAACATTTGAACTATACGAAATTATATTTTGATAAGTTCCCCGAAGTTAAGGAAATACACGGCTACGATAAGGATGAGATGATTAATTTTTTGAAGTAACGTCTTGCGTCTTTGTCGTCGTTGTGGGCGATTGAAAACTAATAATTACTAATAATACCTAAACTTAAAATTATGCCGAATACAGACAAAAATACACCGATGCCACAATGCGACAAAAACTCTGTTAGCAGTAGTGCTACAATTTTTGAAGTTGAATTGTACAGATTTATTAACAAGCACGTCAAAGAAGGATTATCAAAAACTGATTTAATTCATAAAATGAAATACGTTCTTAAATCTTGCGAAATGTCGTAACGCATTACTGCCAACGTTTAGTATATGAATAGTTTTTAACCGATTAAATAAAACGAAATGACAGAATTAGAAACAATGATGCTCTTTATTGAATGGGAGTATGAACAAGCTGAATTAAAAGAGTATAAACCTAAGAAATTTGAAACCTACTTATTAGAAAAACTTGCAGAAATTAGACTAAGCAAAGGTTAAAAATTATTTATATACTTTGTTACCATTAACGAAGTGTCGTTTTAATGAATGGTAACTCGTGGCTATGTATGACAAAACTAATTTAAAATAAAAAAACCCACTAATTAAGTGGGTTTAATTTTTTTAACTGGTAGTTAATAAATAACAAAGAAAATAAAAACATTAAAAAAAGAAGTATTGCAAGTGCAATTATAAAATTTGTATAATCTACTTGTTTAACTTTATCATCTTCTTTTATATCTACCTTTTCTGCTACTTTCTCTTCCTTAACCTCTTCTGTTACCTTGTTATTTTTTTCGTACTTTATAATAGTGTTTTTGTAAGTCTTACCGTTAAAAGAAATCGGTTGTGATAAATCAGCTGGACTAATTGTGTACGTGTCGCTATTTTCAGTAATTAAAGTATTAGTTCTAGTATCTGTTTGTTTCTCGCTTTCAATTTCCGTAGACTTTTTATTTTTGGTAACCGAACCGCAAGAAACTAATGTAATTGCGGTTAATAATATTAGTGTTTTTTTCATTTGTTAAAAAATATGTGTTAATCTTGCTACTTGACCGTTTTCTTTACTATGTATAAATCCCTCAACTGCTTTAGGCGCATGCTCATAACCGTTTCTATGATGCCAAGAATCCGTACCGCTTGGACTTCTTAAACTTTCAATAGTAACTCCAATGTAGTCTTTACTTGTTTTATGATGAACGTGGTGCGTGTAAATGTATCTATGTTTAGTATCGCACCACATTTTAGTATTTTCCTGAGTAAATAACATCGGTAATAAATCCATTTTTGCACCATCCCCGTGAGTAGTACCGATAAAATTATTATGATATTGAAATCCTTTTCTATGAGCTATTGAAGTATTAAATGTTATATTTTCGCAAAGTCTAAAATGAGTTTCTACAACCTGAGCCAAAAAGAATCCGTTTGTGTAATCGTGGTTACTTGGATTAAAATCGAAATGAACATCAGCAACCGTTAATAGAATTTCTATAACATCAACGTATAATTGTTTCGCGATTAAAAAATTAGTATGCCACATTCCGTCTGTATCTTGTGGCGTTCCACTTGTTGTAGTTCGTTTAGGATTATCGATGTGTAAAATATCATTCCCACCGATAAATAAAATCTTATCAATATTAAATCCTCTAGCTTTATCTAGTAAACCCCTAACACCATCTAAAACCCTTTTAACTGCTATTTGATTGTTATAAGCTTCACCACATTCAAACGCACTCGCTAATTTTCCAATATGTATGTCTGCTGGATCAACTACTAATAAATAAGAGTCATTATCTTTTACGCGTTCTAACCTTACAAATTTAGGTGAATATTGTTTTAATTCTTTTATTAATTCTTTGCTTAAATCTTCAAATTTTGCTTTTTCTTTATCTTTAAAGTCTGGGTTTTTAATAAAAGCGTTTCCGATTTTCTTACCTTCATCATTTTTTATTTCATGCCATAAATGTTTAGCATTTACATGGTCAACACTTATACTATTTAAAGCGTCTTTAATACCTTTATTTCGATACCTTGAAACATAAGTTCGCAACGTATCTACTTCTTTATTCTTGCGTCTACTATCTGTTGTTTTAAGTAGTATTTGCGCTATCTTACTATTACTATGTTCTATTAGTATTAGTTCCTTAATTTTATCGTTGTAAATGCTGTATTTGCTCATTGTTATAGTTTTTTAGTTATTTCCCACTCAAAAGATAATACATAAAAAAACATCATGAATATTAATTTATAATGTTTTGCATTACAAACATTGATTTTTTCAATTACTATGCAAGGTAATAAAGATATACTATACATTTTGTTATCTATTGATTTTTCAAATTCTACTGTGATTTTCATATTTATTTATTTTATAGTTTTTGTATTTCTTGTTTAACTTCTTCGTAAAATTCTATTTCATTTCTATTTTGCCAAGCATGGTGCAATAAAGCGTCTATAATTTCATCAACTGATATTAATGCGCATTGTTTTGCGTTGTCTGTTTCTCCTAACTTATCAAATTGCATTGCTAATTCTAATGCTTTTTCTTTTGGTGTCATATTTTATTGTTTTAAAGTTCAAACAAATATACGCAAAAAATCCGTACAAAAATTAAGTTGCACGGATTTTTCTAACTAAAACAATAAATATTATGAAATTCAAATGTAAGATTAATTTATTTAATACGCAAATAAAAAACCCGCTAAAATTAATTATTGGGTTTAATTGAAAATTAAATTAAAAAAGTTTGCCGACCATTTATATTAATACAATTCTTAGCAAAGATAAACAAATATATTTAATAACCAAATAAAAAACCCGCTAAATTAATAACGGGTTTTTATTCTTTTAAAGTGCACCACCAATGCAAATGAAGAGTAGGACACTATAATTAACCAAACAGATAAATTGTTATATTCTTTCAAAGCCTGCAAGCTTTTTAGAATGAAGTTAAATGATTTAGTACACTTTAACACTACAAATATAATATTACTTTTTTAGATACGCAAATAAAAAATACTAATTATATGCTTTGAGTAGTATTTTAATCATTATTCAATATTTTGTATGTAATTGCATACAAAGGTAAATTTATGCTTTTTTTACTCTCGTGTTAACACAAAGTCTTAATTAATAAATCAGCGTATCGTTTCGCATCTTTGAAAGCTATTGCTTCTTTATTATCTCCGAAAAAAGGTTCTAATATTAAAGCGGGTGCATTTATTAACTTTAAAAACCAATAACCTCTATCACTTTCTTTGCTTATTTCTTTAGCACCTCTGGCAGTTGTTAAGTAATCCTTAACTACTGAGTCAACAAATATTTCAGCTTGTCGTTTACCAATTTCACTACCTTTAAAATATAAAGCCTCGCAACCATTTGCAACCCCGTTAAATGAGTTAAAATGTAATTCAACCACTAGACTATAATTCTTTTTATTTATTTCGTTTGCGAGTTTTTGCATCTTACCTTTATAACCATGCACCGAGCTATCTCTATAATAAATATCAAAAGGTAAATGCTTTACAACTTCGCTATGATATCCAAACTCACTATGTTTTAATAAGTTTGAATAAGCTCCTTGTTCTATTTTGTCATGACCTACTACTACTGCTATTTTGTTCATATTTTATATTTATTTATAATCTTATGTATGCTCCAATGTCCCAAGCTCCTGACTGACTTGTTGAAGTAATTATTGGAAAACTTCCTAACCAATCAGAAGTATAAATCCCTAAAGTTTCAACTGCTGTAATTCCTGTATTTATACAAGGTGAACCTGTATCTAGCCTATAATCCGATATAGAAGTATTTACAAATAACGGATTTCCTGTTTGACTATTATTTTGAGTAACTGTGGAAATTGTATTTGTTGTATTTGAATTAAAACAGCAATTATTTGCAACTAAAACCACACTTGACGCTTGAATCCCTGTGACACATCTGTAAATAATTAAGTTATTGAAAGTTTTAGCGACTAAACTAAACACTCCATTACCTACGCCATTATTATCAATCGTACAATTGTCTAGTCTAGTTATAATTGCATTTGACCTAAAAGTCAACGCAAATTTACCCGAAACAGTATCTTTGAAAATACAATACGCTATGTCAGTAGTTGAACTTCCTTGCATATCTAAAGTACCGTTTGTGTTTCCTAAAGCAGAAAATAAAGTTCTTCTTGCAATTAATATTCCTGTATAATTGAATAATCCTTGTATTCTACAATATGAGTTATACAATCTAATTACATTTGTTGTAGAAGTTGACGGTTTTATTAGATTATTAATATTACAATCATTAAAAGTTAAATCAACTAAGTTTGTATTTGTAGAAGTTTCTATATCACAATAATTAAGTTCAGCGTATGACCTTACTATACCATTTCCGACTTTTAAATTAGTAATAACACAATTATTAGCTATAAATTTTCCATTTGTACTAATATCAGCTATATTAATATTACTGTTGTTAATTTCAAGCAAACATTGTTCAGTTACATTTGCTGAAATTACTCTAATATCTTGGTTAATATTCCCGCTAAATGAAGCATTATAAACGTAACATCTAGTATTTGAAATTATATTAATACCTTCTGCATTGTTGTTGAAATTACCCCCGTAAAGATAAACTTTTGCGTCATCATGAGCAGAAACACCATCATCTACATTATTTTCACATAATGCGTTATAATGAATGCCTATTGCATTTTCGTAGTGCTGAATACCTTGGTTACCTGTTTCAGAAAATACGCAATCCCTAGTTGTTACAAAAGCAGTACCTCGTATGAATATTCCATCTGTAACAGCTCTAAAAGATTTCAATCCCTCAATATAAATGTCTTTATAATTATTAACGGTTATGTTTGAAATAACAATGTCATTTCCATCAATCACTCCATCTTGAAAATATGAATTACCGTATATTTTTACACTTGAATTTTGAACTACTAATTCTTCAAAATGAGTACCACAAACAGCTAAAGACTTTTCATATAATGAAGTCCAATTAATGTTTCCAAAACCACTCCAAGCATTTGCATAACTTGTACCGTCTCCTGTTCCATAAGTTGTACCTGATGGTCTTACAAAGAAGTCGTAAGTACTCGCTAAATTTCTGTATTTAATATACAAGTTTCTGTTATTCATAAGTAATATTTAAGTTAACAACTCCGATAATGTCAGAATTAATTGTTATTAAATCGCCTTGTAAAATTAAATTACCTAACGTGTAAGCTACGTTATTCACTTCTAAAGAAATAGTAGGACTACCGTTTATATTAGTCGTAGATTGAATTATTATATCTTCGGGTGCGTATAGATAATTTGTTAATGTAGAATCTATTTCAATAGTTATAACACCGATTAAAGAAGGCACTATTTGATAAATATTCTCTAATATTACATTAGTATTTATTTGGTCTAAATCGATTGTAACAACAAATGTTCCTGCAATGTAATTTGCTAAATCATCTAAAACTGTTCTTTGGTTGGTTTCTTTAACGATTAAACTAGCAATGTTACTTTGTTTATTAACTCCGAGTAAGTCCGTTACAATAGCCAAAGAAATAGGCATAGTACCAACGCATCTATTTGTTAAAGTAGAATTTAACTTTACAAAAAATAATCTAGTGTTAGAAACATCTTGTGTAATTGTAGAATCTGACAATTTAAAAACCCATTCACCTACATACACTTGTAAGTCTAGTAAATCTGTGATTACAATTCCGTTAATCTCAAAACCTAATGAAACACTTTCGCCTCTATCAATTGTTATGTTTGCCATTATTTATGTTTTAATTTATAATTTTCAAACTCTCTTTTTAAAGTTTTATATTGTTTTTCTATTACCTTGAACTTATCTTCCCAACTGTGCGCACTTTCTTCAAACCTTTCAGTACTTTCAGTTAAAACAGCGTTTCTGATTTCTAAAGAATTAAGTCGTTTAGTTAAATTTTCATACTGAACGTTATAATCTACAATGAAATTGTTATACATTGTTCGCATACTATCTACTGTGTCAATCTCTTGCTTTTTTTCTAATAATTGGTTAGACTTTCTACCTACTATAAAAGTAGCTACTCCCCCAATTGCAATACTTATTTCCCTCCAATAATCTAAAAAACTATTCATCTATTTTGAAAGTTTAGAGTTAGCAATATAAATCGTATCTGATGAAGTTACTAATTGCACTGACATATGCAACCAATTATCTACTACATGGTTAAAAGTTAATGAAAAAGGTTGATTTGTAAATTCAAAATCATCAGCCAAACCAATATTTGAAAATAAAACATTACCATCTTGAATTAATAGTTTTTTATTTATACATCGGAACGCGTTAGAACTTATATTAAAGATAACGACTGGATTTGAAACACTTGGAGTTATTGATTGACCTAATCTAATTCGAGAATTACAAACACCACTTCCCGTTTTTAAAGATAAAGAATTAATTGTTAAAAGTTCATTTGCTGTTAATGTATTTGCTGGAATTAAGATTGACCTTATAAAAGTTTCAGCAGTTGTACCTGTATGCGTTATTGACTTTGTTTTAACCTCAGATATTATTCTTAAATCTTGTGAATTAGGTATATTTGAAATAGTTACCTTTTTAGTTTCTCCACCTTGCACAATTGCTATTTCCTCAGTACCTGTTAAAGGTAATGTCGATGCTGTTAATTGACTTATTTTTTTATCTTCCATTATAGTAATATTTTAAATCCGTTTTCTAATAATAAATTAAACCCATCTTCTTGCAATAAATAACTAGCTATTTCAAAACCCGAACTTGTAAGGTTATTAATGTAATACGCTTCTTTTTCTTCTTGACCTGAGAACGACAAACTAACACCATTTAAACTGTTTTTAGAACCTCCAGTTGTATATTTAACATCGTTACAAGTTAATCCGTTTTGATTACCTAAGAACCTAAATTTACCGTTTCTGTCTTTGATTATAATGTTAAAATCAAAACCTAACATGTAGCTAAAATCTCTACCTAACTCTTTTGATAAATCAAAGTTAATACTTAAATCGTAAAACTTCCCGCCTTCATTTTCTTGGTTCGTTTGGTTTACGCTTGGCTGATTGTTTACTTCAAATTCATAAATTACAGTACTTGGATAGGTAACTAAGATATTATCGTTTAAAACAATTTGCGAACGTGAGTAGTTAATATGTTTGAATAAGTATATCTTATCTAAACCACCTTGACTGTCTTTACATTTTCTAGTTATAGATACCATCCTACGCTAATTTTTACATTTTGTGCGCTTACTTCATCCTGAAAAATCTTGTATTCAATTAATATGTTTTTTAATATCCATTTATTAAACCTTTGAATATAGACTTGTGAAAATCCATGATATCTTGACGCTAGAATGTTAACTTCGCTTTTATCTACAACCTCTTTATTTTCTGGAGCATGTTTAAAAATCCCTCCATTAGTCACCATATAAGGAGCTACTTCAATATACTCAGCTAATGCTTCATTTTTAACAATATGCTTTAAAAATTTAGTGTATAAATCTAAATATAACCCGCTTAAAGTGTTCGCTTCTGCTTCTGCTAATATCTTATTATAAAGTTCAGTACCCAACAAAGGCTCTAATACCATTATTTGTGCATTATAAACGCAATATCTGTATTTATCAATGTCAACATTACCACCTAAAATAGTAGTTCTGCTTATTTCTGCTGGGTTTATTAATAAAAATTCCATAATTATTTGTTTAAAAATCCATTGTTAGGCATATCGTTTGGCTTTTGGAACACTTTACTTTCTAATTTTGGCAGTATTTCGCCTTGTTTACGTGCTTGTGCGGGTGTTATTTCTTGCGCTAAAGGACTATTAACATCAGCTTTAAGTCTGTATGACTCACGTATCCAAAAATGCCTACACGCTCCACCGCCTTTATAAAGCAATATATCGTAAGTATTTGCACCGCCTGCACCCCAACCTTCATTAACTACTTTATTAGACATTGCGTTTATATCTTCAATCCTATAAAGTTTGTTAGCTGATACCATTTTACGACAAAACTCTCTACTATTTGCACTTAATTCGCCACCATAACGCAAACGTGATTTAAACTTTTCACCATCTAGCTCACTATTTGAGTTTGGTCTCGCTGTACCTGTACTAGTAGTCGCTAACTCAAAATTAGTTTCACTTGTCACAACTTCGCTATCTACTAGCACCCAGTCATCACCTATATCTTCACCTAATCCAATTAACTCATCAGCTACGTTCGTATCAAGGTTTTTTTTTTCATCCGAGCAACAAACATGTGAACTCATAGACACATCAGTAGCCATTGGTAACTCTGTTAACGGTTTGAAATACAGGTTTAAGTTAATGTCGTAAAAACTTAATATTTCGTCAAATGCGTCTAGTATTACTGCTTGTTTAGGTGCAATCACACGCTTCATTAATTGAGCTTCTGCTGTATCTAATTCATCCGCATTATTACCTAATCCTGTTGAATCTTTAACTCCGAATAACATAGGAGAAACAACACCGTGAGCAGTTAACAACTGTTGTCTAGCTTCGCCGGTTAAATATTCCCATTGTTTATGTATATTTTCATTTACAGGAAA